>Ga0078972_1002638_pt1 | contig 58166 bp, 49 predicted proteins | sample YelNatPaOPGAMG01_FD_67568 | JGI IMG/M metagenome (GOLD analysis project Ga0078972, IMG submission 67568) | Hot spring thermophilic microbial communities from Obsidian Pool, Yellowstone National Park, USA - OP-RAMG-01 (SPADES assembly) (version 2) | ecosystem: Environmental > Aquatic > Thermal...
TCAGTATACTTATATCGTGTTCCGTATAGATAACGGGAAGGTGTTTTATGTATTTTACCAGATACAACAATTCATTAGATTCTATCTGAATTAAATCTAAAACTAAATTTCTCTGAATCTCTTCTAATTTATCAATTAGATATTTACTATAGGAATACTTATAACGCGAAGGGATAACTTTAAATTTAGGAATGGCTGTCTTATGGTAAATTGTAAATATATCTTTAAATACATCTTTTAAATCGTTTATATAATTTTGCTCCTCTTCTTTATGAATAAGCGATAGAAGATAAAAATTGTATCTATCTTTTAAAAATTTAACCAAGGTATGAATTCTAATTTTACCTCCTACATTTAAAGGATAAGGTAAGAATGGTGTTATCAGTAAAACATTTTTCTTTTCTGTGGATAGACGATGTTTAAAATTATTTCTTTCAAAATTTCTATAATAACTCATACAGAGATTGAGTATCTCTTTATCTTCTCTTTTTATATATCTTCTCTCCAGTAATCTATGCCATAGTGTCTTAGGTAGGTATCGGTATGCCCAAAGAAGTCCTTTAAAGAAACTTAATTTTTCTCGGTGTAGATGCAAGAAGCAATATTTAAAATGCTCATAAATAATATTTTTATCCGTTATATTTTTCCAAGTAAAGGTAAGTTCATTTTTTATCTCTTTAGGTCTTTCATAGGTAACGGTTGCTTTACCTTTATGATAAAGAAGACTTTTTGGTTCATAAACTATTTTAAGCCCTCTTTTCCAGGCACGATAACCGATATCGATATCCTCCCAACTATTTGGTCTAAAAATTTCATCAAATCCACCTAACCATAAAAAATCACTTTTTCTAAATACCATTGCTCCACCAATAGCAAAAAGACAAGGGGACGCTTCATAAATTCTTTCGCCATTTTTTGTTTCTGCCTCATTCCAGAATCTGACATAACCTTTCTCAAATCTTCCCATATGCATACCCCAGACAAAAGTTTTTCTATCCCAACCATAAAGTTTAGGAGTAACTGCAAAAACATCGTTGTCTTTAAAATGTTCTATTATCGGTTCAAGAAACTCATCGGTTACAATAATATCATTATTTATCAATACAATAAATTCATTTTTGGCTTCTTTTATACCACGATTACAGGTATATCCAAACTTCATATTTTTTCTATTTTTGATAATTTTTACTTGCGGAAAATTATTTTTAATGAATTCTACACTATTATCGGTACTACCATCATCGACTACAATTATCTCATTATTTTCATTTTGTATATATTTTGTTTTATAAATAGAAGAGAGACACTCACCTATAAGATGTCTGCCATTAAAGTTAGGAATAACGATAGAGATACTAAGGTTGTCTAAAGAATTAACTTTTCTTATTTTTGCATTTTTAATTAAAAAATATCTAAAAATCTTCCAAATTAAATTTTCTAAATTTATTAATAAAAAGATGGGATAAAATAGAATCGGTGATAATAGATAAATAAAAAGAGGATTAATTATTTTCTTTAAAAAAATACTGAAGAATATCTTAAAAATATTAGATATCCTCATTAAAGGAAGTAAAATAAACCTGTATCCTTTAGAATTATAAATAAGAGAAAGCTTATGTTTAGTAATGGAGAGCTGTTCTAAAACTGAGTGGAGTTGGTCTTTGGTCTGTGAGAGTTCTGTATTTAAAGAGTTGATCTGTTGGATTTTTTGATGGAGTTCTTCGTTTAGTTGATGGAGTTGGTTTTCTTTTTGGGTGTTTTCCTGTTTAGTAATGGAGAGCTGTTCTAAAACTGAGTGGAGTTGGTCTTTGGTCTGTGAGAGTTCTGTATTTAAAGAGTTGATCTGTTGGATTTTTTGATGGAGTTCTTCGTTTAGTTGATGGAGTTGGTTTTCTTTTTGGGTAAGATTATCCTTTAGCTGAAGAACTTCTTTTTCTTTTAAAATAAGAGCAGATGTTTTATCAAAGAGCTCCTGAGATAGATCGCGCATCCTAGAATAAGATGATGAAATTTCATTATTTAACAAACTTTCTCTTTCCATAATATTTTTAAGCTGATGTGTGAGATTATTTAGTTGGAAATTAAGGTTATTAATTTTTTCCTCAAATTCTTGCTTTTGAAGAGACAACTGTTTGGTTAATCGGTCGTTATTATTTATAAGATCGGATATCTGAGCATCCTTATCTATTATTTTTTTAACCAAAAGTTGATTTTCATAATTTAAAATTTTATTTAATTCATTGAATATATCATTTATAGTTAAATATGCCTTAGTGAAAGAGTGATGCTTAAATAATTTTAAAGTCAAATCTGGTAAAATAGAATAAATCCTTCCTGTCGATTTTATATCACCGATCGCAGTAAAATATCCACTTCCAACTAAAGAGGCACTTAGTTTCTCAGGAAAATGTTTGGCTAAAAATAAAAGCCTATTTCTTTCAATATAGAACCTGGCTAAATCTTCGGTGGCAGTCCCATGAAATTTATGATAAACGATACTATGAGGTACAAATAAAATTCTATAACCTGCCTTCTTTAACCTATAACACATATCCACATCTTCACCGTACATTATAAAATCCTCATCAAATAGCCCTACTCTTTTAAAAACTTCTTTTCGGTAAAGAATACCCGCTCCACAGAGGCTATCTACCTCCTCTATTTCAGAAAATAATTTAGCTTCTTTCCCTGCTCCCCGTTCATCCCAGTAAAAACAAGGGTAGGCGATATGACCGGCATTTTGAATTGTACCATCAGGATTCAAAATTTTACTTCCCACAGCAGCAATTTTTTTATCTTGAATAATTACTTTTAATAACTCTATTAACCAATCCTTATCAACAACAACATCATTATTAAGTAGAGCAATAAATTCTCCTTTAGAATTCTTTATTCCTATATTATTTGCCTTACAGTAATTATTTACATCATTTTGGATAATTTTTATATAAGGATAATTCTTTCTAACATAATCAACAGAACCGTCTTCTGAGCCATTATCGACCATAATAATCTCAAGTTTATTTTTAGGATAGTCTGTCTTACTTAAAGAATCAAAACATTTAATAATATGGTTTTTCCCATTAAAATTTACTATTATTATACTTACTTGAGGAAGCCTAAATTTTCCCATCGAACCCCCATTTCCATTTATGTTCTATGTATACTGTACCGTGGTCCTTTCTATGGGTATATATTTCAAAATGGTAAATCCCATGACAACAATCTAAGATTAACATACCCTCATTAAAAATTACCGATGAAATATAGTATCTACCGGTAAGAAGTTTTATATGAGGATAGATTATCCTTATTTCTCTTTCTTTTTCAGCTAACTTTCTAAAAGCACCGTGACAATAAACACCATCGTCACGAAAAATTCCTACCCATATAAAAAAGGGTTTTTCTAAATATACTTTATCTTCTAATTCTACATCAACTATCAATGTTTCATTATAACTAAAAGAGTCTCTCAATAAACCTTTTTTATCCACTAAATCAATCCTTCTTATAATTTTATTATCTCCGAATTGTTTACCCCAGTATTCATTTAAATTATATACAATTTTTTTTATCTCTTTATTTAAATCTAATGGTTCATTTAAAAAATCTAAATTTTTACTATCCCATTTATATTCTAAATTCAACAAGGCATTACTATCGTTATTTCCTATAATCTGAAATTTATAAAATCCTGGAAGATAATCAAAGGGATAATTTTCTAATTTATCCCAGATACCCACTGAAATTCTATAATCACCAGGCATAAGATTTAATTTTTTATATGTAATAGTAAAATAACCTTTACCCTCTTTTATCTCCTCAAACCTATATCCATCAAAGGATGTATTAGGGCCGTAACAATACACCCCGTCTTCTCTAAAAATCGCCACTCCGAAATGGGGCTCCCGGATCCTACGTTTTACTATAAAATCTACTTTTACTTTCATAGCTTCACCAGGATTAAATGTATCCGTATTTTTATCTTGTGCGTTAAGAATCTCTACATTTGTTATCTGTGCTCCCCCGCTTCCTAATCTCGTTCCCCACTCTTCTTTTTTTGCCCACCATTTGATTTTATCTATAGTACTTATATGTGGATACAATTCAAAGAATTTTTTTTCTGCCAGTATTGCTAAATAATTCTCTATCGCTTCTTTTGGTTCGCTATACTTTATAAGCTCGCCTTTTTCCAAAAGAATTACTCTATCGCATAAGCGTTCAATTAATTCCATAGATTGTGAAGCAACGATCATTGTTTTCCCTTCTTTTTTGAAACTCTCTATTTTTTCAAAACATTTCTTTTGAAAACTAATATCGCCTACAGAAATAATTTCATCTATCAATAAAATATCAAAATCAACATTTATCGCAACCGAAAAAGCCAATCTCATCTTCATGCCTTGAGAATATGAATGTAAGGGAAGATCTAAAAAACTCTTCAATTCTGAAAACTTTACAATTTCATTAAATTTATTCTTTATCTCGCTTTTACTCATACCTAAAAGAGAGGCATTAAGGTATATATTTTCCCTTCCTGAAAGTTCATTTTGAAATCCTACTCCTAAACTAATTAAACAGGAAACTTTTCCATTTATCTTTATTTCACCCGATGTAGGACTCGTAATCCCCGCAATAATATTAAGAAGCGTGGTTTTACCCGAACCGTTTCTACCAATTAAACCGATTATTTGCCCTGGCTGTACTTTTATATTTATATCCTTAAGCGCATAAATCTCAGAACCAAAATAGGGATTATCTACATCTTTAAGTATAAATTTTTTCTCAATATTCTTTAATTCTAAAATGTACATATCATTATATAAAATCGGCAAAGGAAGGCTCTAACTTATTAAAAATAAAAAATCCTAAATAGAGTAACAAGAATGTAATAATTAAAGGTAAAAATATGAGGTTAAAATAACTTATCTCAGCAGGCAAATATTTAGTATACCCCCCTAATATAGTAATTCGGTATAAGGTTATAATAGAAGCCATAGGATTAAACATATATATTTTTAAAAAATCCGAAGAGATTTCTTTTATCATATTTAATGGATAAAATACCGGGGTAAGAAAAAAAATTGCATTAACTAATAATTCTAAAATATAACGGGTATCTCTTATACGAACCTGAAGCGAAGAAACTATCAGAGAAATTCCTATTATTAACAGAGTATGAAGCATTAACACAAATGGTAAAAGAATTATATATAAAGAGATCTTTATCTTAAATATTAGAATAAATATAAACAGAACCGGTAAATTAAAAAAGAAATTAATAAGATTTACTAAAATACACGATAAAGGTATATTCTGACGATAAAATGCGACACTTTTAATAAGATTATTATTTTGAACTACAGAATTACAAGCTTCGAGAACGGATGCACTAAAATATATCCAGGGAAACATTCCACTTAAAAAATATACCAAAAAAGGATATTCGGTAGTCTTTATCTTCATAATTATTCCAAAAGCAATCAAAAAGATAACAGAAAGAAAAAGGGGGGTAAGCATAGACCACATAATTCCTAAAACAGGATAACGATATTTTGCTTTTATCTGATTAATGGCAAGATTCCAAATTATCTGACGATTTATAAAAATTTTCTTTATTTCATATATTAGATTAATCATACAAAAATATTTTATTTATTATAATTTATTTTTAGTTTTATTAAAAGTAATTTTTGTAGATAATTTGCAGTTGCTCTGCAATCTTAGAGAAATCGTATCTTTCTTCTACTAATCTACGGGCATTCTGTGAAAGTTTCTCTCTTAATTTTGAGTCAAAAAATAATCTTATCACTCTTTCAGCAAATCCTCTTGGCGAATCAGAAATCAGAACCTCTTCTCCATCCCTGGCATAAATACCTTCTATACCTTTACGAGTAGCAACCACAGGTAATCCGTTTGCCATTGCCTCTAAAACTTTTGTTTTTATGCCTGCTCCGTATCTTATAGGACTGACAAATACTCCCGCAGAATCAAGATGTATCCTTATATCTTTGACTGGACCTATCAAGTTTACACCTTCTCTCTGTGATAAATTTTGAATTCTAATAGTAGGATCACTACCTACTACCAATAATTCTATATTATGAATCTTATTTTTTATTAAAGGAAAAATTCTCTCTATAAAATATACTATCGCATCCTCATTAGGGTAATGTAGGTACCAACCCACAAATACAAGTTTATTGGAATTAGGATTTCTTTTTCTAAAATAAAAATACTCTAAATCTACTCCGGTAGGAAGATAATAGATATTCTTATTTATAACAAATCTTTTAACAAATTCTCTATCTTTTTCAGATAATGTTATTATACCATCAAGTCTTTTATAAAAATACCAATGAAAACGAACTCTTTTTAAATAATCTAAGATACCATAATAAGGATAGTGTGAACCAACAAGAAAAAGCGAACTTATATCATGCTCTGTATAGATGATGGGTTTATTTTTGCAAAAATATGTCAAATATAAAAGTTCATTTGATTCTATGTGCACAAGGTCTATACAGTTATCTTTTATAATTTCTGTGAACTTTTTTATCAAGGCTTTACTATAACTCCCAAAATAGGATATAGGATATAATAAATTTTTTGGCAGAGACCTTTCTGAGATAAGATATATCTGACTAAATACCGATTTTAATTGCGGAATATATTCTTTTTCTTTAATATCATTTATTAAAGATAAAAGAGTAAAATTATATTGGGAAGACAATAATTTGCATAATTTATAAATTCTAATTTTACCTCCCACATTTAAAGGATAAGGTAGAAAACTAGAAACTATTAGAATATTTTTTTTCTTAAGATTCATTGTTTAATAAGCTCTTATATAAATTTTCTATTTCTAAGGCATTGGTTTTTATATCCTTAGGTAATGAAATATTTTTTCTTAACTCATCAAGAATCGAGGTATTATTTTTAATTAATTCAATTATCGTATAAAGAGCATCGCTGTCCCCTGCTTTAAAAAGCAAACCATTTACTCTATCATCTATTAATTCAGGAATTCCTCCGATATTTGAAGCAATTACCGGTGTCTTAGTAGCAAATGCCTCTTGAATTACTAAGGGAGAATTTTCCGGCCATATAGAAGGAAGTACCAAAATATCTATCTCTTTAAAAATATCCAGGATATAACGGTTATCAAATCCACCCATAAATTTTATGTTTTTATTTCTTACAATTTTCTTTATATATTTAAAGTAATCGCGTAGAAACCCTTTATAGGAAGAAAAGTTACCGTAGATCTTTAATTCTAAACTTTCATCTTTAATTTTATTGAACGCCTCAATTAGGATATGGATCCCTTTAGCAGGTAGAATACTCCCAATAAAAGCAAATCTAATTTTCTCTGAAGGTACCTTTTTAAAATTTTTAAATTCATTAAGGTTAAAACCAAATTTATTAACGATTATCTTATCCTGAGGAATACCTACTCTAACAAACTTATCTTTTAAGAACTTAGAGGGAGAAACAAAAATATCCACCGTAGAAAGAACTTCATTTATATATCTTTTCCTCTCTTCTATTTTTTTTAGCAACACCTTCTCATCCAAAGATAAATTTTTAATAAGGCTAAAATAATTATTCATAATAAATCTAAGTAGAAAATCGGGCAGGATGCTTTTTATAATGTAATAATATTTAAATACATTTTTCCTGATAGATAACTGATGAAGAACACAATCTATACATTCTGAGCAATTATCATTTTCACAAATAACATAATCGTTTTTTAATAATTGTCCCTGAGGACAGATAGGCCAGTAGTCGTGAAGCGTAAATATAATGGGTATTTTTTTTCTCTTTATCTCTTCAATTATAGAAACTGAAAGATATAAAAGATGCTGAATATGAACTACATCTGGCTTTATAACCTCCAATATATAAGAGAATTTTTCATCAACATTTCTATTTCTATAAGTTGATTCGAAAGATTCGTACTTCCGGAATGTATTATTAATTGCGTAGTATTCTAATCCGTTTAAATTAGAATGAAAAATAGCATATTCTTTAGCTTGTAAATCATTTATACGATAGAAAAGATATACTTTGTGTTTTTTAGATAATTCTTTAGATAGATTATATGTATAAACCTCTACACCTGCAAAATTAAAAGGTAAAAAACTATGACTTACTTGTAATATTTTCATCATTAATTAACTTATAATAAATTTCTTCAATTTTATTCCCTACTATATCCCAAGTAAAATACTTATAGATTTTATCTTTTGCTTCTGAAAGTAAAGTATTATACAAGTCCTGATTTTGTAGAATGTTATATATTTTATTCTGTAAAGAAGGAATATCACCGTAAGCAAAAGTAGCCATTTCATTATCAATAATTTCAGCAGAGGGATTATCTTTGGTAGTTAAAGCTACTACTCCACATATCCATGCCTCTAAGATAACCGTTCCAAAAGATTCAAATTTTGAGGGAAGAACTAAAATATTTGAAAGATGCAGGAGATTTACCTTTGTCTGATGGTCTACAACACCAAAATCGATTATATCATTTTTTTCTTCATCGGATAAGTTAGCGTAATATTTATTAAACCAATCAAAATTAGGTCCGATGAGAAATAACTTTAAAGGAATATCTCTTTTTAATAATCTCGTTGCTTCAATTAATGTATCTATACCTTTGTATTCTATTTTTCTACCAATAAAGATGATAATCTTTGTATCTTTTTTTATATTATATTTACAAAAAATATCATTTTTAAATCTATCTAAGTCCCTTGGTATATAATCAGATGGTTCAATCCCATTATAAACAATGGATACCCTATCCTTATTTAATCCTTTATTTATATAATGATTTTTCTCAATACAAGAAAGCGCTGTAATCGCATCGGCTTTTTTAAGAATTAAATAATTACCGTGTAATTCATAATAAGGATGACCGATATGAAAAAGAGGAGTTATTATTACTTTTTTTCTAAATAATTTTGCTATAAATAAAGCAACTAAATTATGAGGATATGGTAGAGCGTATAAATGAATTATATCAAAATTACTCATCTGACGAAACATAGTTATATACATCTCTATGGAATGGGGACCATAAAAATATACCTTTAAAAATTTCTCCGTAATTTTAAAAATCAAAAAGAAAAAATAGTTAATTTTATTTCTTCTACCTCTTATAATTTTTATTTTCCCATCGTATTCTATTCTTCCAAATCTTAATAAACAACTTTCTGGTGAAGGGTCACGCCAGAATTCTTCTTCAAAATAAACATTAGTAGTTAATACACATACAGAATGCCCCTTCTTAGTTAAATAGCGGGATAATCCTTGGCAATAAAATTCTGCACCACCAATAGCAGGAGGGTATCTCTGAATAATATTTAATATCTTCAATCTAATCTCTGATAAATTGTAAGGTTATCAACCTGTCTATCTTTTATATCGTATAAAATGGCATTTACTCTGTATAATCCGCTATATACAAAACCTCTATACCATATCTCTTCTGGTTGATAAATCTCATTATCGATATAAAAATTAGCCTGTCTTCGCCAATCGTATTCAAATTTTATATCGGAAGAGCTTTCAGGTAACAGATTTAATATTTTTGTAAAGTAGGCATAACAGCTCCCGTTATATTCTATGCTTATCTTCAATTTAGCGGTAGAAATAAAATGGTTAACGTTGGTTATCTTAATATGATAATAGTTTGGTCGCCCAATATTTACAGTATTTGAATCTATAGAAAAATAAGCAAAACATAAATTATATTTTTTTCTAAAAATTAATAATCCTAATATAAACTCATCCCTTATCGCCTTAAGACATCCTAATAAAAACCATAAAGGACGCGCAATAAAACGATAGGTTTGAGAATTATAAATCTCTTTTATTTTAGCATTTAAAAAATTTAATTCTCTATCCTTATTCTTTAACATTGCTTCTTTTTGAATCAATACCTGACTTAATCTTTCATAAAGATTCTGTACCTGTTGATTTTTTTGTCTTTCCTCGTCTAATTTCTGAAGCAGATAATATCTTTCTAAATTAATAATTTTGCCTAAGCTATTTATAATATCGGGAAGGATAATTTCAATTAATTTAATTTCCTGACTCTTAAACAATTTTAAAAACACAGAAGATAAAATCCTAAATATATCTGAATTATCTTTTTTCCCGCTTAAAAGAGTAAAATATCCTTTGCCATATAAATGATCAGCCAATTTTTCCGGAAAATGTTTAGCCATTAATAAAAGACGATTCCTCTCATAGTAAAAATTTTCTTCTTCTTGTTCTACTGTCCCATGAAACCGATGGTAACATATTGCCTTAGGAGCGTAGTAGAGTTTGTAGTTATGTTTTTTTAATCTTATAGACATATCCACATCCTCTAAATACATATTGAAATCTTCATCCAAAAGTCCTACCTCATCTAAACAGGATTTTTTATAAAGACAGGCGCAGTGAGAGATGCTTTCAACTTCTTCAATTCTTTCATACTGACCAATATCCTCCTCTAAGAATCCCCTATCCTGCCAGTAGAAATCAGGTAATTGGATATGTCCGGTAGAGTTAATTCTTTTATCAAAAAAAAGGATCTTTGGAGTCACCGCACCGATAGAGGGGTCAGTTTGAATTACCTTTAAGAGTTCCTTTAGCCAGTTCTTATCCAATTCTACATCGTTGTTAATGAGACCGATATATTGACCTTGAGCATTTTTTATTGCTAAGTTATTAGCAAAACAGTAGTTATTGATAGGGTTATGGATGAGTTTTACAAGTGGATAATTTTGTTTCACAAATTCAGCTGAACCATCTGAAGAGGCATTATCCACCACAATTACCTCTAATTTTTCTAATGGATAATCTAAGGAGAAGATAGAATCAAGGCATTTTTTAAGAAGGTCTTTGCGATTATAGTTAACAGTGATAAGTGTGACCATAGAATAATAAATATACTTATTTATTAGAATTATATTTTTTCACTAATTCCTTTATACACCTTCGCTTTATAAAAGCAATTTTTAAATATTTAATCATAGAGGGGATTTTAAAAATCATCTTTGGGTAAAATATTAATATGTAAATCCATAATTTAATTTCGTATAATAAAATATAAGAAAGATTATTTAAAAAAGCTTTAAGGGAATCATTTTTTAATATTGTCATATAACGATTTTTTATATAATGAAATTGTAATTCTTCAGAGAGATAAGGGAAATAATATTTTTTAAAAAATTTTATCCGTATATTTTTTGATTTTGTGGTTGCTCCGCGGATATGATAGGCAACTGCCTTAGGATTATAAAATGCTTTCCAGCCTAAAAGATTTGCTCTCCAGGATAAATCCAGGTCTTCATAAAATATTCCATAGGTTTCATCAAAATACTCTCCATTTAATTTTATCTCCTCAAGTAATCGACGGCGGAAAATTCCGGCTATCTGACCAACTCCAAAGATATATTCTGGTTTCATAAATTGACCGTTATTCTTTTGATTAAATCCTCTTTCTATTGGCTTTCTGGACTTACCTAAAAATAAACCGGTAGAATCGATTGTCTTACAGTCATCTCTTAAAATTAAACCTACCGCCATACCAATACTTGGATCGTAATCAAAAACTTTTATCAATTCCTCTATATAATTTTTTTCTAAAACCACATCGTTCTCTAAAAAAAATACATACTCACCTTCTGTATTTTTTATCCCTATATTCTGCGAATTACTTAACAATTTTTCTTCTTTATTAACCAGTAGTTTAACTTCGGGAAATTCATTTTTTATTCTTTCAGCTGTGCCATCTTTAGAGCAATCATCTATTATTAGTATATTAATATTTTTGTAGGTTTGATTCTTAAGAGAATTAAGACACCTAACTAAAAGTTCCTTTTGATTATGACTCACTATAATTACTGATACCTGTTTCATCTTTAAACTTATCTAATAAAATTTTTACCATTCTATTTCTTATATCTGACCAAAGAAATTTTTCCTCTATTAACTTTCTTCCATATTCTCTTAGTTGCATAGATATATTATTATCCTGTAAGAGCTTTTTTATATTCTCAGCAAAGTTATCTAATTCTGAAATCAACAGATGTTTTTTGTCTTCCGCACCTATACCTCTAGCACCAATAGGAGTGCTTACTACCGGAAGACCTGCAGAAAGATAATCTAACATCTTTATATTTATCCCTGAGCCAGACATCATTGGATTAATGGCTACATCGGTAATTGCCATTATCTTATATAATTTATCATCATCAATTCTTCCTAAAAATTTAACATTTTGAGGCAGGTTATCATTGCTAAATGCCCATTTTACCCATCCTACAATTAAAAATAGACATTCATTTAATTTCTTAGCCAGATCATTGATAATAAATCTTACTGCCTCAATATTGGGATTAAAGTATGTACCAATAAATAAAATTATTTTTTTAAAATCATAGAGTGCTTTTAATTTATTTTTTTCTTCTTCAGTAAAATAAGGTTTAGGATTTGTTCCATTAGGTATAAAATAAATTTTATTTTCGGAAACTTTATATAAATTAACGAATGCCCGGATATCTTCATAGGAACAGGCAAAGATGATATCGCTTCTACGGCAGGCATCTTTCTCTATCATTTTTACCAACCAACAGACAATACTTCTATACCATCTTTTTTTGGTTATCTCTCTCATTAAAAGATACTCACAGTTATGGGAATCATAGATTAAAATCTGATTCTTTCTTTTCTTTTTTAAACAGGGAAATGACCAAGGATGGGAAGAAATTAAAATATCTGCATCTTGCTTAGCTAATATGCGTTTAAATCTTAAATCTAATGACATAAAAAGATATGAAAATAGCTCAAAAGTAAGACCTTTTAAGAACTTTAATTCAAACCATCTAAAAGGATAATACAGTTTGGTTACAGGAACTTTTATTTCTTTTAGGTTTGGTTTTATTTGAATTTCGCTATATTTAGCACCCAATTGAAAAACCGGCCCCACATAAATAACTTCAAAATTTTCAGATAAATTCCCAAAGAGGTTCCATATCCTTATAGGCCCACCCCATAAAGGTGGATAAAGGGGTGCGGTATCAGAGATTAATAATTTTATTCTTTTAGACATCGCTGAAACATCCAAGTATCTTACAATTTCTTTCGCAATTATTAATACGTGTTCTCATTTCTTCTGCTTGTTTTGATCGCCAAAGATAATCTAGGTCATTTTTCAAAATATTACCTATTGGTTCAAAAAAAGGACAGAGAAGAATATTACCATCTTCAGTAATAGAAAACATTTTTCTTCCTGTAATACAAACCGCATTTATTTTTTTTTCTGGATTTTCATAGTATTTTTTAATAAGTTTTAAATGTTCGATAGAATTAATTATAATAGGATGCCGAAGATTATCTTTCTTTATTTTTTGATTTATTAACCAATCAATTAAATTGAAAAGTTTTTTAAGGTCTTTCGGCCATAATTCGCTCTTCTTATACCATTCGTTATCAAATTTGGAATTAAAATTTGGAAAAAGTGGCAAAAAATAAATTCCATCTATGCCTTTTTCTATTACAAAATCATATAGTAATGGGATTTCATCTATATTTGTATTCATAATTATTGTAGATAAAGTCAAGTTCATATGTTTATCTTTTCTAAAATAATTTAAGTATTCAATCGCCTCTATAATTTTTTGGTAAACTCCTTTTTTACCTCTTGTATAGTCATGGGTTTCTGCTTTAATCCCATCTAAAGATATATTTAGAACAGAAAGACCGGAGTCTACAATCTGTTTAGCTAATTTTCTATCTATAATATATCCATTAGTATCTAAAACAGTGTGTAATTTATTTTTTGCACATAGACCTATTAATTCAATGATATCTTCTCGTATTAATGGCTCTCCGCCTCCAATTATTAATTCAAAATTTCCTAACCATTTTTTTAAGTATAAAATAATTTTCTTCCATTGCTGTGTCGTTAATTCTTTATAATTCTTCATCTTCCAATTGTCGCAATGCTTACAACTTAAATTACACCTTATAGTTACATTTATAAGAACTCTTGTAGGAGGAGAAATCTTATAGGGAATATAAAAAGGTAAGCCGGTAATAGAACTAAATTCTTGCAATGCAATATTATAGCAATCTCCATTACAACCATCAAAATATATCTTTTTTCTAAGTTCGTAATATTGCTGAGAATTCCAAAGTTCATATATATTGTTATACAATATACTTCCTAAATCAGGGGTATTTTTTCTTTTGCCAAATAAACAGCAAGGAAATATCTTATTATCAACATCAACGCAGATCTCTTTAACAAGACCTAGACATCGAACATTAAATTTTTTTTGGTTAAAATAATCTATCGATTTGATAAGATAAAGATATTTTTCTTTAGAAATTTCTCCTTTTTTTCTTAGTTTTTTTATGAACCTTAAAAACAAATCTATATCTTTCTTCTCTTTTAAATATAGATGAGGTGCGCCATTTACAGGCCAAAAATCAAATGATATATTTTTAGCCTTACAGAAAGAATAAACTTTCTCTAACTCTTTTATATTTTTATTGGTTACCACAAAACATATTGAAAAGTTTTTATAACCATTTTTTTCGAGTTCTTCAATACCTTCTATTACTCTATTAAATGTGCCGTCAAATCCCCTTAATATATCGTGTATTTCTTTAATCCCATCCAAAGATATAGTTAAAAAATCTATGTTAGAACTTAGAATATCATTAACTTTACTTTTTATTAATGTTCCATTTGTAGTTATACATACAGAAAATCCATTTTCTTTTGCATATCTAATTATTTTAAAAAGATCCGGATGTAGAAATGGCTCTCCACCTGTGATAACTAAGGTTTTTATATTTAAATTCTTAGCAGAATCTATGACTTTCATAGCATCATCTAATGACATTTCTTGATTAAATTTATAAGATTGATCACAAAATTCACAATTCAAATTACATCTACGCGTTAACATTATAGTTAATTTTTCAGGAAAAGGAGGATTTTTTTTATTTTTTAGATAATTAAAATATTGATTTCGCCATAATCTCGCCGTTAATAAAAAATATTTTTTTAGAAAATAATTAATTACATCCTCTAAAAATATTTTTAAAAAAAATATCCTCTTAAAAAATTGCTTTATGGGCCAAAGTATCTTCCAAAGCGGATTAAGTAGATATTTAAAGCCGGTAGAATTGTATATATCATTTAATTCTTTTTGGATTTTAATTATTGTATTTTCTTTTTCTGTTAGTCTATTTGAAAGTTCTATTGTCTGTTGTTGAAGTTGGTTGATTTCGTTGTTGCGGTTGGTGAGTTCTTGGATAAGGTCGGTAAGTTTTTGGTTAAGTTGGTTAATAGTTGCATCTTTCTCGGTGAGGAAGCTATCCTTTTCTTTAAGTTTGCTTGAGAGGTCTAAGACCTGCTGTTGGAATTGATTAAGTTGTTCGGTGCGGTTATTCAGCTGTTGGTTAAGGTCGGTAAGTTTTTGTTGAAGTTGGTTAATAGTTTGCTCTTTTTCAGCAAGTAATTCATCCTTCTCTTTAAGTCTATTTGAAAGTTCTATTGTCTGTTGTTGAAGTTGGTTGATTTCGTTGTTGCGGTTGGTGAGTTCTTGGATAAGGTCGGTAAGTTTTTGGTTGAGTTGGTTTAGTTGGGTTTCACGTTGGGTAAGTTGGTTAGTGAGTTGATAATTCTTTTTTGCTAAATAATCCTTATCAAAATTATTAATCTTTTTTAAACTTTCCATTAAGTCCGGAAGTATTTTTATAAACAATTCTTTGCTGTGATGCCTGATCAACTTAGATATTACTTCATCTAAAACTATAAAGAAATCTTTTTTATTTTCCACAACAAAATATCCTTTACCAAATAAAGCTTCCGGTAATCTTTCAGGATAGTGTTTAGCAATAAATAAAAGCCTATTCCTTTCTACATAGTAATCCTGTAATTTTTGTCCTCCTGAGCCAAGGTACTGATGATAAACCTTAGCTAAAGGAACATAGAATAGCTTCCATCCTTTTTTTCTACACCTCTCAGACATCTCCACATCCTCAAAATACATTATAAAATCTTCATCAAATAGACCTATGTCTTCAAGACAAGACTTACGATATAATACCGAAGCACCACATAGACTAGGAACTTCTTCTATCTTATCGTATTGGCTTCTATCTTCTTCTTGAAAGCCTCTATCTCCCCAATAAAAATTAGGATACGGTTGATGCCCCGTACTTTGGAGAGTCTTTCTGTCTTTAAAGAATATTTTCCCTCCCACCGCTCCGATTTTTTTGTTGATCTGCATTAACTTAATTAATTCTTTCAACCAATCTTTATCTAATACTATATCGGTATTTAGAAAAGCAATAAATTCACCCTTTGCAGATTGTATTCCTAAGTTATTGGCACGACTATAGTTATTAACATCATTAAGAATAACTTTTACTTTAGGAAAGTTCTTTTTAACAAATTCTACAGAACCATCGGCAGAGCAGTTATCTACAAAAATAATCTCTATTTTATTTTTTGGATAATTCAGATTATAAATAGAGTTGAAGAGTTCTTTAAGATAGTTTTTACCGTTATAATTTACAATAATCATAGAAACCAAAGGAAATTTTTCTTTTGATCTCATGGCAACCTCCAGTTCCATTTATGTTCTAAATAAAACATCCCGTGATCTTTTTTATCAGAAATTACCTCAAATTTATAATACGCCTCATGGTAATCGTAAGCAAAACTTTCATCTTCTGGCCAAATAGCTACAGAAATCCGATATTTACCCGGTAAGAGATTTAAATTTTTATATTCGATAGAAAATTCTCCCTTTCCTTTTTTTAATTTTTCAAAAGTAAATCCATCAAAACGCGTATTTGGACCATAAACATAAGTTCCATCTTCTCTAAAAACCGCTACTCCAAAATGAGGATTCTCTATCTCCTTATGAACAAAAAAATCTACTTTCACTAACATCTTTTCTCCGGTTTTAAATATATTTTCCTTTTTTCCTTCCGAATTAAGAATCCTTACCTCAGTTATCTCTATTTCTTTTGTTCCCGATATAGTTCCCCAACTATCAGAAGAAACACGCCAATTTTTAAAGTATTCTTTCTGTGGAAAATTTGATGAAATAGATTCCGATTCTTTACTCTCTAAAAACACAGCCTGCTCACCTACGACCATCATCTCATGATATAACTCACCTACCTTTTGAGGTAGACCTTCTTTGATAATCCTGCCTTTGTCTAACAGAATTACCCGGTCACATAGTTCATTAAGTATAGAAGGAGCCTGAGAAACCATTATAATTGTTTTCTGCTTTTGTTTAAGTTCTTTTATTTTATTTATGCATTTGTTCTGAAAATAGAGATCTCCCACAGTAAGTATCTCATCGATAAGTAAAATATCAAAATTTACATTTATAGCGATGGCAAAACCCAAACGCATATACATACCTTGAGAATAGGTCTGTAATGGCGCATTGATAAAGTTACCCAATTCAGCAAAATCCACAATCTCCTTAAATCTTTCTTTTATCTCTTTAATCTTTAAACCTAACATAACCCCATTTATATATATATTTTCTTCCCCGGTTAATTCCGGATGAAAACCCGCTCCTAAACCTACCATACAAGAAACCCTGCCATTTACAAAAACCTTTCCTTGAGAAGGAAAAGTAACTTTTGAAATAATATTAAGGAGAGTAGTCTTACCCGCACCGTTTCTTCCTAATATCCCTAAGGTCTCGCCATAAGGAACAAAAAGATTAATATCCTTTAATGCCTCCAGCTCCTCATAGGTTTTAATCCTTAAAAAATGTGGAAGGATATGCCTTACCAATGCCTCTTTTTCATGGGATACAATATATTTCTTAGAAACGTTCTCTAACTTTACCGCAAACATCAGACTAAATCCGCAAATCTTACTTCCAATCTTTTAAAGCTGTATAAACCCAATAATAATGTAATTAAACTTATAACGGTAGAGGTGATAATTAACCAAATAGGGGTTAAACCCGCTGGTAATTCGTAAGTATACCCTTGCAATAAAGCTATACGATAAAGTGTAACTATCTGAGTTAAAGGATTTAACATATATAACTTAAATAATAATTTTGAAGTACTTAAGACTAAATCTAAAGGATAAAATATAGGGGTGATATAAAACCAGACGAAAAGCAAAATTTCCACAATATATTTTACATCGCGAAAATAAACCTGTAAACTGGAAAAGATTAGACTTACTCCTATTACAAAAATCAGTTCAATAAATATTACCAGAGGCAAAATAACGATATAAGCATCAAAATGTAAACCAAATAGATAAAATACCGGCAACATTAAAATAACAGTCAATATAAAATTAATCAGATTTGCTAAAATTATGGAAATCGGTATAATCTCACGGGGAAAATATATCTTTTTAATAAGATTACTGTTTTCCTGAATAGATAAAACAGAATTGGAAAGTGACAAACTAAAAAAATTCCAAGGGAATACTGCAGTGGTCAAAAATATAAAAAATGGATACCTTTTAAGAGGTATTTTTATAAAAAAAGAAAATATTATCTTAAAAGTAAATATCACACAGAGAGGCACAAGCAAAGCCCAAAGAAAACCCAAAAACGGAGATTTGTATCTTACCTTTATCTCCTTGGAGGCCAGTTTAAAAACAAGCTCATAGTTACTAAAAATAAGCTTAATACGTCTGAAGATATCAACCATATTTACTCATAATCTTTTCTGCGGTTAACTTTCCTTCAAGGATACAATCCTCCATCGTGGCATACCTCCAACCACCGTAACGGCCGATAGAGTAGATACCATGAAAATTAAGGAACCGAAAAATTCTCCTTAAAATCTCTTTGTGATTTAAAGTAGGAATGATATAACCGTATTTAATATTATTTATATCTTTTACTAAAATATCCTTTTTATTCACTATCCCTATCTTTTCTAAATCATTAATTATGCACTTAGTTATCTTCTCTTCATCTATTTTTATAGAAGGTAAGTAAGAAACCTCTGTATAGATAGAACTCATACCCTTAGGAACCATATACGAAGAGAAATTATGGAAGAAACCTATTCTGAAAAATATATATTTTTTTTCTGGAAAATATATCCAGTGATGTTTACAGATACTTTCTTTATTAACCCCCAAATTAAGATTAAAAATGGAAACCCATTTAAGTTTTCGAGAAAGTAAGATTATTTTAGAATCCACTCCCTCAAGCATATTGATAAGTTCTACCAGAGGAATGGTAGAAATAAGACAATCGTACTCTCTGACCATACCATTTTTAAAATATATCCTTTTATTCTCAAGTTCTATCTTTATTGCTTCTGAAAAAGTATATATATTTTTAAGCTGAGAGGTAAAGGCAGAAACCAAACTTTCTATGCCTCCTTTTAGGGGATACCAAAAAATTCCATTATAACCTAAATAACTTCTATTTTTTTTTATCGCTCCTCCTATTAAGTCCTCCGTAGATAATACCGGTATATAAGGATTTACCCAATCACAATCTATTTTTTCTAAAGGGAAACACCAGAATTTTTGATTATAGGGAATAAGGAAGTGCTTCGCAATACCTTCTCCGAAAGTTTTATATATCCATTTTAAAAATGAAATATTATCTCTGGAAAGCAAAACTTCGTCTCTCTTTAAAAACCCCAATATACAATCGGATAGTATTCGGAATGGCAATGCCCAAAGATTTGCCTGAAAGGGATAAGGTATAAACCTATTAAAACAGAAAATCTGCGCATCCCTTCTTTGTTGTTTGAGATTACCCTTCAATAAATTTTTTATAAATTTTAAGGTATGTTCCGTTTTAAAATGTAAAAGATGCCCGTCGCAATCAAAGGTAAAACCACCGATATATTTTGAACCGCATAATCCCCCAGCTTTTTGTTCTTTTTCAAAAATCTCTGTATCTATATGATATCTCTTAAGATGGTAAGCGGTACTTAGACCGGTAAGGCCTGCGCCTAAAATTATAACTTTTTTTTTTAGACATCAGGGATTTTTTAAAAATCTTAAGGTCAAAATAAATATAATCAGGATCATAAAAATAATAACTGTGGTAGCTAATAGGTTAGGAAGTTGGCTTACCATTATACCACCGATACAAAAGAAAAAAGTAAGCAAGTAAAGATAAACAATAACTCTATTTATCGGATAACCTTTTCTAAGAAATCTTAAAGCTAAATGGTCATTACTTTTTTTAAAAATCGGTCTTTTGTTTTTTAAACGCATAAAGATAAGAAAAGAGGTATCATAAATAGGATAACCTAAAATAAGGAGGGGGGTTAAAAGCGCGACTTTTCTCTCCAAAGGTGCATAACTTATCAGGAGAGCTTGGGCGGAAAGAATAAAACCTAAAAAATGGCTCCCACAGTTTCCTAAATATATTTTAGCAGGAGGAAGATTATGAAAAAGGAAACTTAAAAGTGCACCTAAAAAAGCTAAATTTATAATTGAGACATTAACCTCGGAATTCAAAATAGAGATAACCAAAAAAGAAACTCCCGCGATAAATCCTACACCTCCGGAAAGACCATCGATAATATCGAGATGATTGAAAGCATTAGTTATGCCGATAACCCAAAGAAAGGTAATTAAAAGATTAAACGCTTCTCCTAAATTAACGATCTGTGTCTTTATTCCAAAAATCACCAGTATAGAAGCAGCAATAATTTGAACCAAAAATTTGCCAAAAATTGATAACTCCTTTAAGTCATCGTATACCCCAGTTAAAAGGATAAATAGAGAAGCCAAAATAATACCCTTTATCTCTCTAGTTAAATTACTGTAAAGAGAAAAACCTAAAAATAGCGTGATAAGAAAAGCCAGCCCGATACTTAATCCTCCAATCATCGGGATACCGTTTGATAATAACTTTGGAAATTTTATCGATAATCTTTTAAACATAGAAATAAATAGGAAACCCAAAAGCATAGACCATATAAAAAGATAAATATAAATTTTAATCATTGCCTCCCCTTTCTTTTTTAATTCTTCTCTTCATCAGGTTGAAAATAAGATTAATTTTATTTTAACTGAAGATAAGTGAAACCTTTTCCTCACCCAAAATGGACTCTATGTCTTGGATTAACTCTGGGCTAGGTTCGACGAATAAATTCTCTCCTACTACCCACTGCAATTTGGTCTTCAAAGAGGAATTTAGATATAGATAAACAGGAACCTTACCCGGAGACATCTCTAGGCGCTGTTTAAGGCTATTAAATAAGGTCTCTTTTATACCCGATATATCCAACTTTATACCGCTGATTAACTTATAAATGTTTTCGATAGAGATGATATCCTGCGCAATGAGCTTAGGATTTTCCTCTTTCAGATTGAGTCTGCCCTTTACTAAAACCACATTATTTGGCTGAATAACCTTATAGACCTGCTTGAATGTATTGGGAAAAACCAAAACCTCTATCGAACCCACCAGATCCTCTAATTTTAAAATAGCCATTTTTTCTTCTTTATTCCGGGTGAGGGTATGTTTTACCTTTACTATTAATCCCACCAAACTTATAGAATCTCCGTCTTTAAAATTATTTAATTCCTGAATAGTTACCTGAGAGAAACGCTCTATCTGTTTAGAAAAACGCGCCAGAGGATGTCCACTTATGTAAAAACCGAGCATCTCTTTCTCAAAAGCCAGCAACTGGGGTTGTGGCCATTCTTTTACAGAAGGTATTTTTTTAAAGTTTATTTCTTGAAATCCCCTAATCTCTCCCATATCAAAAAATGAAAGTTGACCTTTTAGTCTTTCCTGTTGAACACGCCAACCACTTGAAAGTATCTCATCGAGCATTACCATCATCTGAGCGCGGAACAGACCGAAACAATCCATTGCCCCTGCTTTTATAAGACTCTCTATTACTTTTCGATTTACTACCCTGGAATCTACACTCTCACAGAAATCTTCAAAAGAGCTAAACCTCTTTTTTATATTACGTGCTTTGATTATCGATTCTATAGCAGCACTACCCACATTTTTTATGGCTAAAAGACCAAAGCGAATGGTATTATCGTCTACTATTCTAAACTCTGCAAAACTCTCATTTATATCCGGAGGCAAAATTTTTATCCCCATACGGTTTGCCTCGTTAACGTACTCCACAATCTTGTCAGGATTATCTCTTTCTGAATTTAAAAGTGCGGTCATAAATTCCACAGGATAATGCGCCTTAAGATAAGCGGTGCGGTAAGAAATTAAAGCGTAAGCGGCACTGTGACTTTTGTTAAAACCGTAACCGGCGAAGTATTCTATCAAATCAAAAATTTTATTTGCGCTAGATTCACTTATACTGTTCTTTTTACATCCCGCAATAAAATTTTTTCTCTGCTCTTCCATTACTTCAGGGATCTTCTTACTTATTGCTCGACGCAAGATATCCGCCTGACTTAAACTAAAACCTGCTAATTCTGAAACTATCTGCATTACCTGCTCCTGATATACTAAAATCCCGTACGTTTCCTTTAAAATAGGTTCTAATTTTTTATGTTCGTATCTTATAGAGGTCTGATTATGTCGACGTTGGATAAAGTCGTTTAACATCCCTGAACCCATAGGTCCAGGGCGATAAAGAGCAAGAAGAGCGATGAGATCTTCCAATTTTTCGGGCATAAGTTTTTTCAGTAAATCTCTCATTCCAGAGCTTTCTAACTGAAATATACCCACGGTCTTAGCAGAACTTAAGAGTTCAAAAGTCAAAGGGTCATCTAAGGGGATCTGTTCTATCTTTATCTCTAAATTTTTTCTTTCTTTAATCGCCTTTAGTGTCTGGTCGATAACCGTCAGTGTCCTTAAACCCAAAAAATCTACTTTTAAAAGTCCAATCTTCTCCAATGCCTGCATACTGTAACCTGTAGCAATCCTTTCATCACTGGTCTTAAACAAAGGCATATATTCGGTAAGTGGTTTATCCGCAATTACTACACCCGCAGCATGGATAGAAGCGTGTCGAGATAAACCTTCTAAATCCATAGCGATATCAATAAGTTTAGTTATCCGAAGATCGGATTTATAAAGGTTCCTTAATTCCGGCTCAATCTCTAAGGCTTCTTTTAAGGTTATATCGGGGTCTAAAGGGATAAGTTTAGCAATGCGGTCGACCTCTCCATAAGACATACCCATTACCCTTCCCACATCCCTGATAACCGCCCTTGCCTGCATAGTACCAAAGGTAATAATCTGAGCCACATTATCTTCGCCATATTTTTTACGCACATAATCAATCACTTCCTGACGCCTTTCATAGCAGAAATCTATATCTATATCGGGTAAACCCTTTCGCTCCGGGTTAAGAAATCTCTCAAAAAGAAGTCCGTACTTTAAAGGATCAACATCGGTAATATCCAAAAGATAACTCACCAGACTTCCTGCGGCACTACCTCTTCCTGGACCAGTAGGTATACCGTTTTGTTTAGCATAACGGATAAAGTCCCAGACGATTAAAAAATAACTGGAAAAACCCATCTTTTCAATAACCTTTAATTCATATTCTAAACGATTTATTATCTCCTCAGAGGGTTGTTTATATTTTTTATTTAATCCTTCAAAACAGAGTTCTCTGAGTAACTCTATCTTTGTCTTGCCCTCACCCACATCGTAAGGAGGAAGGTGAACCTTAGAAAAATCTAATTCTAAATTACAGCGAGAGGCGATCTCTAATGTATTACTGATTGCCTCGGGTATCTCTTTGAATAATTCCTTCATCTGTTGTGGACTTTTAAAATAGAATTCATTGGTCTGGAAACGCAGACGATCTGGGTCATCTAAAGTAGTCTGGGTCTGAATACACAAGAGAACCTCATGGGCGAACGCTTTATCTTGAGTTGTATAATGCACATCATTTGTACCTACCACCGGTATATTTAATTCTTTGGATATCTTAATCAATCCTTCGTTTACTATTTTCTGTTCAGGGATAAAATTCTCCTGCAGTTCCAGAAAGAAATTCTCCTTACCTAAAATACAGCGGAAATCATCCGCAACCTTTAAGGCATCATGAAAGCGATTCTGTTGTAAGAGTACGGGTATCTCACCTTTAAGACAAGAAGATAAACCGATTAAACCTTTAGCGTGCCTATTTAATAATTCTTTATCTATCCGGGGACGATAGTAGAATCCTTCCAGATAACCCAAAGAAACAAGACGCATAAGATTCCGGTAGCCTTCTTCATCACGTGCTAAAAGAATAAAATGATACGATGCTTCATCTATACCGTTGGTGGTTTTATCAAACCTACTACCGGGAGCAATATAAACCTCACAACCAATTATGGGTTTTATACCTGCCTTCTGTACCTCTGTATAAAATTCTATGGCTCCAAACATATTACCGTGGTCGGTAATACAGAGTGAATCCATGTTGTACTGATGTGCTAATTGGATAATTTCGGAGATTCGACAGGCACCGTCTAAGAGGCTATATTGGGTATGAAGATGAAGGTGAACAAATTCAGCACGTGGCATAAGATTTATTCCCACTCAATAGTAGCGGGAGGTTTAGAACTGATATCATAAACTACACGATTTACACCTTTAACCTCACTGATAATCCGATTGGATATCCTCTGTAATAAATCGTAAGGTAGTTTTACCCAATCCGCAGTCATACCATCCTTACTTTCTACACAACGGATAGCTACCACATACTCATAGGTACGCTTATCCCCCATTACTCCTACAGTTTTTATCGGTAAAAGTATAGCAAAAGATTGCCACATCTGTTCATAAAGCCCTGCTTTTTTAATCTCTTCAATTAGACATCTATCCGCCTCTCTTAATATTTTTAGTCTTTGCTCGGTCACCTCACCTATAACCCTCACCGCTAGCCCCGGACCTGGAAATGGCTGACGCCAAATTATCTCTTCCGGAAAGTTTAATTGTTTAGCGATCTCCCTTACCTCATCTTTGAATAACTCTCTCAATGGCTCAATGAGCTTAAGTTTCATATGTAAAGGTAGACCTCCTACGTTATGGTGACTTTTTATACAACGGGAAGGTGCTCCGGTAGGAGATTTAGACTCAATCACATCAGGGTAAAGTGTTCCTTGTGCGAGAAATTCCACCCCTTTAAATTTTTTAGCTTCTTCTTCAAATACCTTAACAAATTCCTCTCCGATGATCTTGCGTTTCTCTTCCGGATCGGTTACGCCCTTTAGTCTCTGAAGAAAATTTTTACTGCGGTCAATATACTTTAAATTTATCTTAAAATTTTTAGTGAAGATTTTCCTCACCTGACGTGCCTCATCTTTACGCATAAGACCGTTATCGATAAATATACATCTTAAGTTTTTACCTATCGCCTTATGTACCAGAACCGCACAGACAGAAGAATCTATGCCTCCGCTTAATCCTAAAATAACTCTTTTTTTACCAACGGTCTTTTTTATCGATTCGATACTCTCTTTAATAAAAGACTGCATATTCCAAGAAGGAGAGCATCCGCAGATTCTAAATAAAAAATTAGCGATAATCTGATTCCCTTTAGAGGTGTGTGATACTTCAGGATGGAACTGCACCGCGTATATCTTTTTAGAAGGATAAGAGATACTAGCGATTATATTATTTAACGTATGCGCACTTACTTTGAATCCTTTAGGAACTTTACTGATATAATCTCCGTGGCTCATCCAACAGGTAAAATTTCCAGGCAGTTGATAAAAGAGGTCCTGCACATCATCTATAAAAACTTCGGTTCTACCATATTCACGCTGTTTTGCCTGTTTTACACTCCCCCCGAAAATTTTAGCGATCACCTGCATCCCATAACATATCCCCAATATAGGGATACCTAATTTAAATATCCCGCTATCCGGAAAAGGACTATTTTTATCGTATACAGAATCCGGACCTCCGGAAAGAATTAGCCCTTTACAGGAAAGCGACTTGATTTCCTTAGCGGATATATTGTAAGGAACAATTTTGCTGAAGACATGACTCTCCCTAATCCTGCGGGCAATGAGTTGTGTATACTGCGAACCAAAATCTAAAATGAGTATAGTATCAGGGATTCTCATATTTATTTTCCCATACCTACACGCTGGATAACCTGAAAGATTTTACCCTCTGTCTGAATAGAAGGGGCGATGATAATTTCTACATCGTGCATCTCTTTTATATTCCTTGCGCCCAGACATCCCATAGAGGTAGCCAAAGCACCCATAATATTTTGTGAACCATCGTCAACTTTAGCAGGACCAAAAAGTATCTCTTCTAAACTTCCAGAGGTGCCCACATATATCCGGGTTCCCCTCGGAAGATTTACATGGGAGGTAGCCATACCCCAATGATAGCCTCTTCCCGGAGCTTCCTTTGCCCGCGCAAACATTGAACCTACCATCACCGCATCCGCACCACAGGCAAATGCCTTACAGATATCTCCTGCGGTACGCATACCTCCATCAGTAATTATAGGGATATACTGGTGCGTCCGTTTAAAATAAAAATCTCTGGCTGCTGCTGCATCAATAGTAGCGGTCACCTGGGGAACACCTATACCTAAAACTCCTCGTGTAGTACAAGCTGCTCCTGGACCAATCCCAATCAGAATTCCTTTAACTCCGGTCTGCATCAATTCTAAGGTCATCTCATAGGTTACGCAGTTACCTACAATTACAGGGATCTTTAAAGATTTACAGAATTTATAAAGGTCAAGGCTTTTATATTCCCGGGAGATATGTCTGACTGAGGTTACTGTGGATTGAACCACAAAGATATCCAAACCTGCTTCTTGAGCAATTTTGCTAAACCTTTCAGCATTCTGAGGGATACAACTGGCAATAGCGGTTACTTTTGCTGATTTTATCTGTTGGATTCTTTTAGCAATCAGTTTTTCTTTTACCGGCTTTGTATAAATACGCTGAATTAACTCAGTAACCTTATCGCTCTCTGCTTTGGCAATAGTCATAATCACTTCTTCTGGATCCTCGTAGCGGGTCTGAATACCATCTAAATTTAAAACCGCCAACCCTCCTAATTTCCCCATTTTAATTGCAAATTTTACATCCACCACTCCATCCATAGCAGAGGCAAAAATAGGAACCGGAAATTTTTTATTGTTAAAAATAAATGAAGTATCTACCTCATTAGGGTTAATGGTAAGGGTTCCCGGAACTAAAGCAATCTCATCAAAACCATAACATCTACGTGCCCGTCTTTCTCGACCAATCCACTCTCCCATTTTTCTCTCCTATCTTATTATTTATTAATTATTTATGAAATAATAACCCTTGCTTTATTTTTATTCAGAGATTTTAAAAATTTTAACGCAATTAATAATCTTTGTCAATATTAATTTATTTCTAAAAAGTAAAGAGTTTTTGGGAGAGTCTGTTTATGTGGTTTCTAAAAATTCATTCAGCGTTTTTAAATCAGAGGCTTCTAATTCTATTCCTATGCGGTAAATGGAAAAATCAATTGCCTTTGACCAAACTACATTACCTTTTAAATGAAGGGATTTTTGGGAAGGATTTTCTATCCAGATCTCTATAGAACTATGGGGAGCCAAATATTGTCGGGTGAATAAACCTATGCCTTTTGGGCTTATATCACAACTGAATCCGTTGCCCTGGATATCTCTTTCTTTATCTAAAAATCTTATATCAAGTAAAACCTTCCTCCTTATCGTTTCTCGCTTTTCTTTAAAATCATTTACTTCCATTTTTAAAAACCAGTATCCAGTGGTTCGGTACTCAATACATTCATATGAATCTTTAAAGAATGCAGAAAACTTATCAGATAGAGATTACCTCCGCATACAGCGTAGATGCTTCCTTTAAGACGGAAAATAAACCTTTCTATCTGTTTTTGATGATTGCGCTCTTTAAGTACATATAAGCAAGGTGAAGGTACGCTAACTTTATCCTGAGGAGAAACCTTCTCTATCAGACAGATAAGATGGCGGATTATATGGGTACGGATACCCGACTTTTCAAAAGTTTCCTCATTAACGATTACCTTTTTTCTTTTATCAGGTGAAGTTAAATTTTTAAAAATTATTTGACGCATTTTATTTTTATTTTAAAAGCCGGATTGCCCTTCTTAAATCTTTCTTCCTCCTCTTTATTACTTAATCTATTATTCTTTGGCAATCCGGCCTCCCCTCCTTGACTGGTGGGGATATTTAAATTTTTTATAAACTATTTAATAAATAGATATAAAAAATATCTTTTTTCAAATAAAGTATAACCTTAAAAATACCTGTTTTTCAAGGGGTTTAGCCAAAAAAAAGAAAGCGTTTTCTTTCCAAGATTTATATGCGGGGTTCTTTTCCTTTGAGGATTCTTTCTATATTGGAGAGGTGTCTTAAGATTATAAATAAAGAAAAGATAAAACTTATCCCAATAAGTAGCTTATTTTGTTTAAAGATAAACATAAATAAGGGCAAAGACAGAGCACTAAAAAGCGAGGCGAGGGAAACTATCCGGCTAAATAATAGAACTAATATCCAAATAATCATACAGGAAATTAAAACCCATACCAGACCAGCGACCTTTATTGCCAATCCCAACAATACCCCAAAAGTAGTGGCTACTCCTTTACCTCCTTTGAAATTTAGAAAAATAGGCCAATTATGTCCTATCACCGAAAAAACTCCTAAGATTAATCTGAGGACCTCTGGAGAAGGAAAATAAATCCTTGCTAAAATACAATCTCCAATAAATACTACCGGGATAATTCCTTTAATCAGATCCACTGCCAAAACAAAAAACCCTGCAGGTTTGCCAAGTATCCGACTGGCATTAGTAGCACCTACATTACCGGAACCGATCTTTCGAATATCCTGTTTTTTAATTACCCTTACCAAAATATAGGCGGTGGGAAAAGAACCCATAAGATAACTTAAAACGAAACCTCCCAGAATAATTATTCCTTTAAACATGTTCATTTTGGCTATAAAGTAGTCTTATCCCTTTTCTTATATAATCGAATCCTGAAATAAGGGTAAAGATAACTGCTATATTCCAAAAAATATAAGCAAAACGCAGTTGCAAAAGTACAGCCATCACTGCCAACATCTGAAAAAATGTAGTAAGTTTTCCTAATCTGGTAGGATTAATATCTAACCTTGCCTTTACCATATAGATCACTATTACCCCTAAAAGAATAATTATATCCCTACTTATCACAATAAGACTTACCCATAAAGGAAATCTTATCCTTAAAGGAAAATCATCGATCATCCTTAAACCTACAAAGGCACTGATAAGCAGAAGTTTATCCGCTAAAGGATCGAGCACAATTCCTGCTTGGGACTTCTGTTTACTTTTGCGTGCCAGATACCCATCCACCGCATCGGAAAGGATAGCCAATAGGAATATAAGAAGTGCTACGTATCTTAAGATGTCATTTTTTTCAGAATAATAAATAAGGCAGGTAACAAAAAAAGGAACGCTCAGTATTCTAAATACCGATACTTTATTAGCGATATTCATTTTATTAATCTTATCCTCTGAGGTGGCCAATAGATTAAAAAAGCCTTTCCCAAAATATTCTTATCAGGAACAAAACCCCAGTAACGGCTATCCTGAGAAGAAAAAGAATTATCTCCTAATACATAATAGCAATTCTCAGGCACCACCACTTCCTCTGTATTACCATAAATACCCCGGTTATAATAATAAAGCTGTCCGAATATACCATCCTCAAGCGGTTTTCCATTTATATAAACTCTACCCTCCTTAATCCTTACCTTCTCTCCTCCAAAAGCAACTAACCTTTTAATAAAATCTTTTTTTGGCTGTTGGGGATAAATAAAAACAATCACATCTCCGCGAGAAGGTTTTTTTAAACCAAAAAGGTTTATCCGTTTCCCGGTAAAGGGAATTCTTAAACCGTAGATAAATTTGTTTACTAAGATATGGTCTCCTACTAAAAGTGTAGGCTCCATAGAACCGGTAGGGATCTTAAAAGCCTGGATAAAAAATGTCCGGATAAACATTGCCAAAATAAAAGCTACCAGGATTGACTCAAACCATTCCCTAACCACTGATTTTTTGATGTTCTTTTTCTGCTGTTCTATCCCTTGGATCATATCCTCAAAACCTCCAAAAATGCCTCTTGCGGAATCTGGACCTTACCAAACTGTTTAAGCCTTTTCTTTCCTTCTTTCTGAATCTCCCATAATTTGCGTTTACGGGTAATATCACCTCCGTAGCATTTACCAGTTACATGCTTTGCTAAAGGCCTTATCTTTTCAGAAGCGATAATCCGATTATTAGCGGTAGCCTGAATATTTACCTCAAAGACATGCCGGGGTATAAGTTCTTTTAATTTCTCCACCAGTGCTTTTGCTTTTGTATAGGCTTTATCTTTGTGTACCAAAAACGAGAAGGCATCACAGACAACTCCGTTAAACATTACATCGATTTTAACCAACTCTGTAGGAAAATAATCGTAGAATTCATAATCGATAGAGCCGTATCCACGGGTTAAGGATTTAATCCGGTCATAAAAATCAACAATTATCTCCGAAAGAGGAATAGTAAAATTAAGACAGAGTCTTTCTCCACCCAGATATTCGCTGGATTGATAAATCCCTCTTCTGGATTTAGCCAGTTCACAGACCGCATCTAAAGAATCCTGAGGAACGATGATAAGCATACTCACATAAGGTTCCAAAATCTCGGCTATCTCTGAAAGCGGAGGAAACTTACGGGCATTCTCTATCTCTATAATCTCATTATTCTTCTTCTTTACCCGATAGACCACATTAGGAGTGGTTAAAATAAGGTTAAGATTATATTCTCTTTCTAACCTTTCCTGAATAATTTCCATATGCAGAAGTCCTAAAAAACCACAACGAAACCCTGCACCAAAAGATATAGATTCTTCTGGCTCATATACAAAAGAGGCATCCGAAAGTTTAAGTTTTTCTATTGCCTGGCGTAAAGACACAAAATCAGCAGGATTAACCGGGTATATCCCACAGAAGACTAAAGGCTTAATTTTACGGAATCCTGGTAAAGGATAAAGCGCGGGGTTTTTACCTAAGGTAACTGTATCTCCAATTAGAACCTCAGAAGGACTACGGATATTAGCGGTAAAGTATCCTATATCACCCGGTTCTAAGGATTTTACCGGGGTATATCTTAAATTTTGAAAAAAACCCAATTCTTCAATCTTAGCTACCTTCTGGGTTTGCATAAATTTTATCTCATCAGCTAATTCGATCTTTCCTTCTATAATTCTTGTAAATACTACTACACCTTTGAATGTATCATAGTAAGAATCAAAAACTAAAGCCTTAAGGGGCGCGGTGGGTTCTCCTTTGGGAGGAGGTATTTTTTTAACTATCCTTTCCAATACCTCTTCAATCCCTATTCCTTGCTTTGCAGAAATTAAGATTATCTCCTCTTCTTTAAAACCCAGAACATCTCTGAGCTGTCTTTTTACCTTTTCCGGATCCGCATTAGAGAGATCGATTTTGTTTATCACCGGAATAATCACTAAATTATTCTCCTTTGCCAAATAAAAATTAGCCACGGTCTGAGCCTCTATCCCCTGTGCGGCATCTACTACCAAAATTGCTCCTTCACAGGAACTTAAGGACTTAGAAACTTCATAGGTAAAATCAACATGACCGGGTGTATCTACTAAATTTAAGATGTATTCCTTCCCATCGGAAGCATGATAAGTAAGTCTTACGGTAGATGCCTTAATGGTAATCCCCCTCTCTCTTTCCAAATCCATATCATCTAAAATCTGCTCTTTTTTATTTCGAAAATCTACCGCGCCTGTTTTTTCTAATATCCTATCTGCTAAAGTAGATTTTCCATGGTCGATATGAGCAATAATACAGAAATTACGGATGAGTGTTTGGTTCATATTTCAAGTATATTCAAGTTATTCAAGTACTTCCTAACTTCCTAACTCCCTAACTTTACCTAACTTCCTAACTCACCTAACTCTTTTTAATTTCTCTTAAAATCCTTTTTACTACCTCCTCAATACCCATATTTGTCGTATCTATATAAATTGCATCCTCTGCTATTCTTAAAGGAGCATAACCCCGTGTAGAATCGATGCGGTCGCGTTTTAAAATATCCTGCTCTACCTGTTTAAAGGTAATTTGCTTACCTGTTTCTTTTAATTCTTTAAAACGCCTCCTTACCCTTTCTTTTAAATCCGCATCTAAATAAAATTTATAATCTGCGTTAGGGAAGACCACTGTACCGATGTCTCTACCTTCTAAAACCGCCCCTCTAAAATTTCTTGCGATTTTTCGCTGCAGTTTTACCATTATCTTTCTTAAAGGTACTATCCGAGAAACCTCGGAGACAAATTTAGTAACTTTAGGCTCTCTTATCTTTTTAGTTACATCTTCTCCGTCCAAATAAATTTTTAATGATGATGGGGTATGTTTTAATTCGAGCTGGGATTTTTTTGCCATATTTACAATTCTTTCTTCATCATTTATGTCTATTTTATTTTCCACTGCCTTTAAAGTAATTGCCCGATACATTGCTCCCGTATCAATATAAAGGATTTTTAATCTTTTGGCTATCCTTTTGGCAACCGTGCTTTTCCCTGCCCCTGCAGGTCCATCGATAGCTATAATCATAAAAGTTTAATTCTTTTTCTTTGAGCTTTTTTTAAAAAAAGGTACAAACTTTTAACGTCTTTTTTGGAGAGAATTTTCTCTAAGGTATAAAGTTTATTCTCAAATTCTCTAAGCGAAGTTAAAATTTCCTTGCGGTTACTTATGAAAATATCCCTCCACAATTCCGGTAAAGATAAGGCGATGCGCGTCATATCCTTTAAACCGCTGGCAGAGTAATAGAGATACTTTAAAGGGATAAAATCTATCAAACCAAAAGCAACCAGATGCGGAAGATGGCTGGTATAAGATAAAATCTTATCATGTAAAGAGGGAGAAAGTAAACTTACCTTTGCGCCTATTTTATTCCAAAATACAGTTATTTTTCTTATAACTTCAGGGGGCGTTTTTCTTGTAGGTGTAATTATACATAAAGAGCTTTTAAAAATATCAGCATCTGCAAAATTTAATCCGGCATTCTGAGAACCTGCTAAGGGATGACTACCTATATAGTTAGGGAATAACTTTTCTAATTTTAAAACGATCTCTTTCTTTGTACTTCCTACATCCGTTAAGATACATTCCCCTTTGACTACCTTTGAAACGGAAGGAGCAATTTCTTTTATTTTACAAACAGGAGTGGCTAAAATAACTAAGTCAGCATCTTTAAGTAAATTTAAATTTCTACTAGCTATATCTACTACTTTTCTTCTTATAGCTTGCTGAGCAGTTTTTTTACGCCGAACTATACCGATAACTTCTTTAGCTACTTTATATTTTTTTATGGCTAAACCTAAAGACCCTCCAATTAAACCTACACCGACAATTCCTACTTTCTTAAATAATGCCAAATTGAATCTCCTTTTTTAAATCTGACGGCCTACCGCCTCTGCTATGGGTTTTAAATCCTGCATAAGTTCATAAAATTTTTCCGGAAGAAGTGATTGGGCTCCATCAGAAAGTGCCTCTTCAGGATTAGGATGTACTTCAATAATTAAACCATCCGCACCACAAGCCACCGCTGCCTTGGATAAAGCAGGAACTAATCCCCATTTTCCTGCCGCATGGCTGGGGTCAACTATTACCGGTAGATGCGAAAGTTGCTCTATTACCGGAACAGAACTGATATCTAATGTATTGCGGGTATAATCCTCAAATGTACGGATCCCCCTTTCACAGAGAATCACATTAAAATTTCCACCAGAAAGAATATACTCCGCAGACATAAGCCATTCCTTAATAGTAGAAGACATACCCCTCTTTAATAAAACGGGCTTTTGGATTGCCCCGATCTCTTTTAAAAGATTAAAATTCTGCATATTCCTACAACCAACCTGTAAAATATCCGCATAGCGAGCCACCAGCTCTACATCGCGAGGGTCCATTACTTCGGTAACGGTAACCAAATCCAGCTCATCACCTACCTCTTTTAAATATTTAAGCCCCTCCTCGCCTAACCCTTGGAAAGAATAGGGCGAAGTACGTGGCTTAAAAGCTCCTCCCCGTAGGACCTTCGCACCTGCTCTTTTTATCTCCTCTGCAGTTTTACGCAGAAGGGCAAAATCTTCAATCGCACAGGGACCTGCCATAACGACGATCTCTTTGCCTCCGATCTTCACTCCCTTTCCCAACTCAATAACTGAATCCTCCTTTTTAAATTCTCGTGAAACAAGTTTATAAGGTGCCAAAACGGGCATTACCTTTTCTACACCTGGAAAGGCCTCTAAAGGAGTAACCCTTAAAACATCCTCCGGTCCAATCACCCCAATAATAATGCGCTCCACTCCTTTAGAAAGATGTGGCTTAAGCCCCAACTTCTTTATCCTTTCGATAATGTGATCGATCTGCTCGTTAGTTACATCCGGCTTTAAAACAATAATCATTTTCTCCTCCTTACTATATTTTTAAGTACCTCAATAAATCGCCTGTTTTCCTGCCTTTTACCCACCGTCACGCGGATAAAATTATCTAAACCGTACTGTTTTAAATCACGTATAATCACGCCATATCTAAGCATCTCCTTAAAGACCTTAAAAGAATCCCTCTTTACATCAACCATAATAAAGTTTGCTACCGAAGGGATGTATCTTAGCCCTAATTTATCTAAGGCTCGGTAGAGATAGTATTTTCCCTCTAAGACCGTCTTTCTGGTTCTATTTAAAAATTTTTTATCCTCTAAAGCAAAACAACCCGCCAGCTGTGCTAAAGAATTTACATTAAAAGGTTGCCTTGCCTTCTCTAAATATTTAATATAATCCTCTCGGCTAACCGCATATCCCAATCTTAAACCTGCCAAACCATAAGCTTTAGAAAATGTCTTCAAAACAATCACATTTTTATCCCGGATATAATCTAAACCGTAAGGAAAATCATCCACATCTACAAAGAGGTCATACGCTTCATCGATTACCAAAATCGTTTTCTTAGGTAAAGAATTTATAAAATTATCCAATTCTTTTTTATTCACGTATGTGCCTGTAGGATTATTAGGATTGGCAATAAATATAAGTTTAGTTTTGGAATTGATTGCCTTCTTCATCCTAATCAGATCGTATTTAAAATTATTTAAAGGCACGGTGATTATCCGGCGGTTATTTATATTAGCAATAATCTGATACTCTAAAAAAGTTGCACGAGAGGTAAGGATATTCTCATCCTCCTTTACAAATGTTTTAATAATTATATCGATAAGCTCATCGGAACCGTTACCCAAAACAATATTAGAGGGTTTAACTTTTAAAAGAGAGGATAATTTTCTTTTTAGATAAAATCCGCCGGAATCTGGATAACGATGTATATTAGAAAGTCCTTTTCTAATAGCATTTATAGCCTTAGGTGAGGGACCTAAAGGATTTTCGTTAGAGGCGAGTTTAATAACTTTTTTAAAACCTAATTGTCTTTTTACCTCTTCGATAGGTTTACCAGGAATATAAGGAGTAAGTCTATAAATATTTTCATTAATTATATCCTTTATCATTCAATCTCCTACGGGATAAGAACCTAAAATTTTTAAAAATGTGCATTTATTCTCTAATTCCCTTAAAGCCTTCTTTACATGTTTATCTTTACAGTGTCCATCCAGATCTACAAAGAAATAATAGTCCCAGACTTTCTTTCGAGAAGGACGCGATTCAATCTTAGTAAGATTTATTCTGTATTTTTTAAAAGGGACTAACATATCATGGAGCGCTCCTATCCTATCTTTTATAGAAAAGAGTATGGAAGTACGGTCCCTTCCTGTAGGTTCTGTCTGGGTCTTACCGATCACCAAAAAACGGGTAAGATTATGGGGAGAATCCTCTATATTTTTAGCAATCACTTTAAGATTATATTCTTTGGCAGCTAAAAGCGAAGCAATACAGGCACTGTTTTTCTGCCTGGCAGCGATTTGAGCAGCACGTGTAGTACTGGTCACCTCTATCTTTTCTGCTTTGGGAAGATTCTCTTCTAACCACATCCGACACTGTCCGAATACCTGAGGATTAGAATAAACCCTCTTTATCATCCTTAAAGGGAATCTACTTAAAAGATTGTGACTTACATTCATTACAATTTGACTACAGATCTTAAGTTCAGAATCAACAAACATATCTAAGGTATGGGTTACTGCTCCTTCAATAGAATTTTCTATAGGTACTACCCCATAATCAACCTCATCTTTTTCTACCGCCAGAAATATATCCGAGATGGTCTGACAGGGTATATAACTCACCTGTGAGCCAAACTTTTTTAACGCCGCTAAATGGGTAAAGGTGGCAGGAGGGCCAAGATAACCAACCTTAAGTGGCTTCTGAAGAGCCAGACTCCAAGACATTATCTCCCGATAGATTGCCTCCAGTGCCTCTTTAGAAAGGGGACCTTTATTTCTTTTAATGAGTCGGTTTAAAATAATCATTTCTCGATCCGGAGAATATATACCTTTTTTCTGCTTTTCTTTAATCCTTGAAATATCTGCAATTATCCCCGCACGTTTATTCAAAAGTTCCAAAATAAGGTTATCGATCCGATCTATTTTCTGACGTAGTTTCCTGAGTTCCATCTTCCTTCTCCTTTTGAATTTGATTGTTTATTGAAAAAATACGGGGAGAAAAATTTTCTGGCTTGGGTAGATCCTGGAGGGACTTTAAACCAAAAAATTCCAAAAATTCTCGGGTAGTCCCATAAAGGTAAGGTCTACCGGGCGATTTTCTTCTTCCCACTGTACGGATAAGCCCCATCTCCTTTAAACTACTTATTATCCCATCCACATTTACCTTGCGTAAAGATTCAATCTGTAACTTGGTTACAGGCTGTTTATAGGCAACTATCGCCAAAGTCTCCAAAGCAGCACTGCTTAATCTTTCTTTTTTCTTATCTTTGAGGAATTTTTTTAAAAGGGGATGTAGTTCTTCAGAAGTTACCATCTGAAATCCACCTGCCACCTCTACGATCCTTATCCCCCTCTTATTGTTAATATATTCTTGGCTGAGTTCATTTAAAACCTCGCGTATCTTTTGGGGTGTGGTATCCTCACAGACCTGCCTTATCTGTTCAATCATTACCGGTTTATCGGAAGAAAAAAGTATCGCCTCAATTAAAGCCTTTATCGTATCACTTGACACTTCTAAACCTCTGTCGGTATATCTCGTTTAATAGTTCTTCTGTGGTCTTTATTTCCGGATTCCTCTCTAATGCCTTTTTTACCATTAAGGTTGCCTCTTGTTTTTTATACTGTAACTGAAGAAGCACATTTATTGCCTCTTCGGTAATGTCTTTTTTTGTTTCCTCAATTTTTATTTTTTTGTCTTGAATGAGACCAAATTTACCCACTTTATTCTGAAGTTTTGCCACAATCTCTTTTGCCCTCTGCTCACCAATGCCAGGGAGAGATTTCAAAAATTCTATATCTGCCTCGTAGATAGCGTTAGCAATATAGGAAATAGGCTTATTTAATGCTTTTAAAGCGGCACGCGGACCGATACCGGAAACAGTAATAAATATCTCAAAAAATTCCTTCTCTATCTCATTTAAAAAACCGATCAATACCGGGATATTACGTGAAGGCTCTACATGGAGATAATGATAAGTAAACAATTTTATCGTGCCATCAGGATTTATATTCTCAGATAATCTTTCTAAAGTAGAACTAGAGACATAGACGCGGTAGACGATCCCTTCTACATCGATAAGCAAAGAATTACTGTTCTTCCCCAATAATTTACCATGGATACTGGCAATCATACTAATAAACCTCCGCATCGCTTTGAGATAACTGCTTGGCTTCGCAAGATATAACAGTGCGCTAGCGCTACCGCCAGAGCATCGGTGATATCATTATACTGAGGCGTTTCTTTTAAATTTAAAAGTTGCATTACCATTCTCTCTATCTGATACTTAGATGCCTGCCCTATCCCCAATATGGATTTCTTTACCCGTGTAGAGGCATATTCAAAAAGAGGAATATTTTTTTGAGCAGAAAGCAAGCAGATTATCCCTTTTATCTGTCCTAAAATATAAGCGGTTGTAGGGTGTCTCAGATGAACGTAAAACTTCTCCACCACCATTACTTCTGGATGAAATTTATTAATTACTTTTAATAAATGTGAATAAATCTCATTTAATCTTAAACTATAGCTCTTTGCTGAATCCGTCATAATCAAGCCTGTTTTAATTAAGAAGAATCTACCACTTTCCTCCCTGATTAATCCATAGCCGGTTTTAGAAAGCGCAGGGTCGATCCCTAAAATTATCATTTCTTAACGGGTAGTTAACTGCTCCATTATCTCATCAGGGATATCAAAGTTGGCATAGACATTCTGTACATCCTCATGCTCCTCTAATGTCTCCACCAAATCTAATACTCTCTTAGCAGTATCTCCGGTAACTCTAACCACAGAAGAGGGGATAAGGGTAATTTCGGCAACCTGACAATTTATGCCATTTTTTTGTAAAACCGACTTTATCTTCTCCAAATCCTGTGGTTGGGAGATAATCTCAAAACTTTTCGTATCCTGCTTTAAATCCTCTGCGCCTGCATCCAGAACCAGAGAAAGCAACTCATCCTCACTTAAATTTACATTAGCTTTATCTAAAAGTATATAACCCTTTTTAGAAAACATCCAGCTAACCGAACCTGTTCCCGCCAGGCTTCCTCCCTTTTTAGAAAAAATATTACGAATCTCCGCGGTGGTACGGTTTTTATTATCCGTTAATGCCTCTACCATCACCGCCACTCCTCCTTCAGCATAACCTTCATAGATTACAGTTTCATAGGTTACGCCGGGAAGCTCTCCGGTTCCTCTTTTTATTGCCCGCTCAATATTTTCCCAAGGCATATTCATATCTTTAGCTTTGGCCACCACTGCCCGTAATTTAGCATTCGTTTCAATATTACCTCCACCTTCTCGAGCAGCCACAGTAATTTCTTTTATCAATTTGGTAAAAAGTTGACCTCGTTTAGCATCCATGGCTGCTTTTTTGTGTTTTATACCTGCCCATTTTGAATGTCCTGACATCCTAAATACCTCCTTTAATTTAAATTATTTACCGACAGAACAGAGAGGTAAGCCGGGTTCTGTATTTTAAGATGGCATTTATCTTTTCTATCAGATTACTCTGATACCGAAAAATCGGTATGCCGAGTTATTCGGCATAGTTTAAGCGGTCTACCCAACCTGAGAGATTCCGATTGATTCGGAATCGTTGGACCGGGCCAGTCCAGATTCAGGTTTTACTTGACCTTGCTCCGCGTAGAGATTGCCGCGTTTCACCTCCGACGATAGGTCGGAGCTCGTCTCTGTGGCTCTCCCCTAAAAAGGGGTCTGTTCTTTAGAACAGAATCCTCCCATTCTAAAAGAATGGGGATGGGTGTTACCCACTACGCTTGCCCTCCGGAGCCCGGACTTTCCTCCCTTAATCCCGAAAAAAATTTAGGATTAAGAGTAACCATCACCTTCTGTTCTGTCAAAGAGCTTTTTTAATTTGATTCTTTACTGCTAAAGTTGCCAGTTTATCTGCACCCCGATTATCTTTGCGCGGAATAAGATTTATTTCAAATTCTTTAAAACCAGATAAAAGATGTATAGCCTGCTGATACAGAGGAATAATTTTGTTATCTTTAATCCGGTATTCCTTTCTTATCTGTTTATAGAGAAGTTGGCTATCCGTATTTATCTTTACGGATTGTGCTTTAAGTATCAAAGCTTCCTGTAAAGCATAAATCAAAGCCAAATATTCCGCTACATTATTGGTAGTATTTCCTACATAAAAGGAAAGATTTTTAATTACCGCATTATTATCACAGATCACCACTCCTATTCCTGCTGGTCCAGGATTTCCTTTTGATGCTCCATCAATATACAGTTCTAACTGTTTCATCTAACTACTTTCTAAATATCCTCCTCTAAATAAAGCATCCGCTGACAGACCTCACAGCTAATAATCCTTTCATACATCTTAATAAGATTGATTACTTGTGGAGGAAGGGTCATATTGCAACCACTACAGGCACTATTGTTTACTTTAACAATGGCTATCCCATCGCGATTCTTAAGAATCCTTTCGTACTGCATCAAAATTTGGGGTTTAATTTCTTTTGTAATCTCCTTTCTCTGTGTTTCTAAAGTTGCCAACCTTTCCTCTATTTCTTTAATGCGCAATTCAATTTTATTTTTTTGATTATTAAAAATCTCTTCTTCTTTAGCAAGGTCTTGTTTTGCCTGATTAAGTTCTGCCTGTTTTTTCTCAATCCTATCCATAATCTCTAAGATCTTATCCTCATGCAAAGATATATCTGCCTTAATCCCCTCGATTTCTTTTAACATCGCAGTGTATTCTTTATTAGTCTTAAGTTGATAAAGTTGAATCTGTAGTTTTTTAACCTGTTCCTCTTTAGAAGCGAGTTCCAATTCCTTATCTTTTCTTTCCTTTAATAAATTCTGAATATCCTTTTCTATTGCTTGAAGGTTATTCTTTTTGCTTTCAAATTCGTTCTTAAGGTTTTCTATTTCCTGAGGTTTCTGTTCTTTTTCTTCTCTTAATGCATAAATCTCTTTATCTACCGCCTGTAATCTAATTAAACTGCGAATCTGCTCTTTTAAGTCGTTTGTTTCCATTGCTTAAATAAAATATCTATTTTAGTGGGCGTAATTGGATTTGAACCAATGACCTCCTGCATGTGAGGCAGGCGCTCTGACCACTGAGCTATACGCCCATATTCGTCGTTTCGCTTCTCCCCTTGATTGGTAATTGGTTAATTTCGTTTAGTTCGTTAATTTCTTTAATTTCGTTTTTTACTCCCTAACTCACCTAACTTCCTAACTTACCTAACTCCCTAACTCACCTAACCCCTAACCCTCACTACTCACTACTCAATACTCAATACTCGATACTCGATACTCAATACTTATTAATAGCGGATAGCGTATAGCGTTTAGCGTATAGTTTTTTCTTTTCTTATTTCCTAAACACCTTAACACCTTAAAACCTTAACACCTAAAAACCTAAACACTTAACTTCCTAACTCACCTAACTTCCTAACTCTCCTAACTCCCTATTTTCCCTCAAACTCCCTTTTGTTGGTCGGGTAATTTTCTTTCTCACTACTCAATACTCTTTACTCAATACTTAAATCTCATTGGGCCCTGAGGGATTCGAACCCCCGACCAAGTGATTATGAGTCACCTGCTCTGCCACTGAGCTAAGGGCCCAAGTTTAGTAGCTAGTAGTTAGTATTTAGGTATCAGGGTATAAACCTTAGATTATATATCTTACTATTTTAAAAGAAGTTTGGCAAGAAAAAATTAAAAGGCCTCTTTAGTAAATTTAAAATAGGACTATTTTTTCTTAATCGCTTTTAACTTATCCCTGTAGATTTTTTTCTTTCTCTTAATAATCTTGAGATATCTTTCTGTCTTAAGGTAATACGTTCTTTGGCCATAATTGAAAAAATATTTTGTTTGGATTTATTAAGATATCCACAATCAAATTTTAAAAGTTCTGGAAATTAAAATAAGGTTATACCGTATTGATTGCTACATATTGGATAGATTTTCGCCACCTTAAAAGTATAAATTACAAAAATACTTATAGAAGTTTTATTTATCCCTTCTCCTACCATTTTTATTTTCCCTAATTTACCTTGACAGACCATCAAAAATATGTTAAGTTTTTTAAAATATGGAACAGATAGATAAATTAAAAGAGGAGATCAACCGTACAAAGGCAGAACTCACCATCCTTTATGAGATATCCAATGCCCTACGTACTACCTTAAAACTGGATGAGATCCTTTATATTATCCTTACTGGTGTCACTGCCCATGTAGGATTAGGATTTAACCGGGCAATGATATTTCTGGTAAATGAAAAAGAGAATCTAATCGAAGGGAAAATGGGTATTGGTCCAGATACAGGAGAAGAGGCAAATAAAATTTGGACTAAGATCCAACAGGAACAGATGGATTTAGATGATCTGATTTCTGCTTTCAAATCTACGGAAAAAATGCCAGAATCAAAATTTAATCAGCAGGTAAGGTCAGTAAGGATAAATCTTAAGGATAAAAAAAACAGTCTTCTTAATATAGCGGTTCATGACGGAATGTTATTACACCTTACTCGAGAAACTATTAAAAATTATCTAAACGATCCTCTGGTACAGATATTGAAAACCGATGAATTGGTAATTGTCCCCTTAAAAGCAAAGGACAAGGTAAATGGTGTAATTGTGGCGGATAATATATTTACCCATAAGCCAGTTACTAAAGAGGATTTACGGATGTTGGTTATGCTCTCTAACCAGGCAGGTTTAGCAATCGAAAATTCCCAACTTTATGAGCAGACCCTAATTAAGAGTCATACCGATTCTTTAACCGGGTTGTGGAATCACGGTTATTTTCAGTATCTTCTACAAACAGAAATCCAAAAAGCAAAGGAAAATAACCTTCCTTTAAGTCTAATTATGCTGGATATCGACAATTTCAAAAACTATAACGACACTATGGGACACCAAACTGGGGATCAGATACTCTCAGAGATCGCCAAAATCCTCCGTGATTATTCCCGTAAAATCGATTGGGTATGCCGTTACGGTGGAGAAGAATTCGCAATAATTCTACCGCAAACTACAAAGAAAGAGGCTTTTTTAATTGCAGAACAATTGAGAGAAAAGATCCAAAATTATCCTTTTATTTATGAGGAGATTATGCCGGAAAAAAGAATCACTGTCAGTTGCGGAGTCGCCTCCTTCCCTGAAGATGGAACCACCAGTTCTGAACTTATCAGTTGTGCAGATAAGCATCTTTATCAGGCAAAAAATTTAGGTAAGAACCGCACCTGTGGCTATGTAGAAACTTAAGTGAAAACTGATACTTCCTCAGGTTTTGTCTTTGTCTTCTCTTCTTTACTTTTCCCAAATTTAACTGAAACAACTCGGGATATCCCTGATTCCTCCATAGTTATCCCATACATCACATCTGCATTAAGCAGGGTTCTTTTATTATGAGTGATCACAATAAACTGTGAGCTTTTCGAAAATTCATCTAAGAGGTTTGTATAACGGGAGACGTTTGCCTCATCCAAAGCGGCATCTACCTCATCCAAAATACAGAACGGTGAAGGTTTTACTTTAAAAATCGCAAAGATTAAAGCGATAGCACAGAGTGCTTTTTCTCCTCCTGAAAGCAGAGTAATGCTTTGAAGTTTCTTACCAGGAGGACGCGCGATAATCTCAATACCCGATTCTAAAGGGTCTTTTTCTTCGATCAAGAAAAGATTTGCCTCCCCACCGCCAAAAAGAAGTCGAAAGTAATTTTTGAATTGCTCACCGATGAGTTTAAATGTCTCCATAAACATATTCTTAGCGGTACGATTTATCTTCTGGATTGCCTCATAAAGAGAATCCTTTGCCTTGATTAAATCCTGTTGCTGTTGGATTAAAAAGTCATACCTCTTTTTAAATTCATCGTATTCTTCTATAGCTACCAGATTAACCGTTCCTAAGGAATCTAATTTCTGTTTAAATGTCTCTATCTCTAAGGATAAATTTTCCTCATTATATTCTTGGGTTAATGTTTCTTCTGATTCTTGTAGTTCTATCTCGTATACCTGTTTAAGCCTATCCTTTATATTAGAAATCTTAAAATCTAAATCCTGGATGCGCATCTTTAAATCATTGATTAGACTATTTATCTCTTCAATTCTATTTCGCAGTTCCTCTATATTACCTTTAAAGCCTTCGAGATTCCGGATAAGATCTTGGAGTTTAATCTGCTCGGTTTTGGTATCCTCAATTTTATCCAACTTCTTTTTGGCAAGTTCCTCATCCGAAGCATCGAGGTTGATCAATTCTGAATTCAACTTTTTTATCTTCTCTTCACATTCCAAAATCCGGTCTTGATAACCTTTGATCTGTTTAAATGTTTCCTCTAAATTTTCTTCCAGAACCTTAAGAGTTTGATTTTCTTTCTCTAAACTTTCCTCCAAAGAGCTCTTCTCTGTCTTTATCTGGGTGATCTCCAAAAGACAGGTTTCTCTTTCTGAATCTAAATGGGTAATCCTCTCATTCGCCTTATGGAGATTTTCCTCTTCTATTTTTATCTTATCTTCTAAATCATTATATTCTTTTGTAAGCGATGATTGTTTTTCTCTTAAGTTATCAATTTCTGTTCTTACTTCAGATAACTCCAGAGTGATGATCTGTAGCTCTTCATCTATCTTTTTAAGTTGCGCTTCAATATGATTGAATTGGTTCTTCTGCTTCGATATCTCTAACTCGAGTTGATGTATTTCAGCATCGATATTTTCAAATTCTTTCTTAAAATTTACTATATTATCTTTCTTATCCTGAATTAATCGGTTATTCTGGTTTATTTCCTCCTCTATCTGTCCTATCTTAGAAATTATTCTTTGCGGATTAAAATCTATAGGTTTTGCCTCACCGTATAATTTAAAATTAGCCTCCGCAAATACAGCCTTATCAGAAATAGAAGAGTTGAGTTTTTCTTTTATCCTTACTACCAAGCCATTAAAATCATCCTGCGGTAAATGGTCAGTAAGAATAACTGTATTTAAGGATTGGCCCATACTCTGATAATTTATATTTAGATTCTCTAAAAATTCTTTTTGTGAAATTAATTTTGCTTTTTCTTTCTCTAAATTATATATGTTGGATTTAAGTTCCTCTATATCCTTAGATTCTCTTTCCAGTTTTCCTTTTAGTTCATCCATCGCCTGTTTTTTTGTAGAAAAGTTATTTTCCAAATTATCTAATTCCTGTTTAACTTGGTCTAAATCTTTCTGGATAGTATCCTTTTCCTGTTGACATTTAATTTCTTCAATCTTTAACCTTTTTTCTCTTGCCTCTTTCACTTTAAGTTGCGTATCCAGATCGATCAGTTCATTTTTTATCTTTGTGATAATGTCATTTAATTCTATGATTTTTCTTTTTGACCTCTCTATATTCTCCTTAGCCTCCTGTCTCATCCCATCTATCTGTTTTAGATAATCCTGTTTTTCTTGGAATAAAGAGATTTTTTTATTAAGTAGGTCTTCTAAGTTCTGATAATCCTGATGGAAGTTATCAATCTCTGATCGGATGCGTTTGAGTTTCTCCTGTGCCTGTTGTATATCTTCTTTTAACTTCTCTTTTTGATGCTTTAAATCCTCGATCCGCTCCCGGTTGGTTTCTTTCGCCTCTCGGTTTCTCTCCATAAGGTGTTCGATATGGATGATCTCCTCTCTTAATTTAAAAATCCCCTCCTCTATCCTTTTAATTTCATCCTCGCAGTTCTGTCTCTGAAGGAGTTTTTCTTGGTAGTTTTCTTTTAAGCTAATCTCTTGGTCACTATACTTCTTTAGCTGATTTAAAAGACTTTCTTTTTCTCCATTTAATTTATTAATTTTTAAAATGCCTAAAATCTTTTCTTTCTCTTTGAGCTGTTGGAATATCTCTTTATAACGCCTGGCCTTTTCTGCCTGCCTCTCTAAAGAATTTATCTGGCGTTTTACTTCCGCAATGATATCATTTATCCGGGAAAGGTTATTTTCTGTCTCCTCTAATTTTCTGGTAGCTTCTTTTTTCTGAAGTTTATATTTTAAAATACCGCTTGCCTCATCAAAGATGATGCGTCTATCTTCAGGTTTGCTACTTAAGATAAGCTCAATTTTTCCCTGACCTACTAATGAATAAGAATCTATACCGATACCACTACCCAAAAGCAGATCAATTATATCTTTAAGTCTTACCGGATTATGATTAATAAAATATTCATTTTCTCCTGAACGAAATATGCGTCGGGTAATAACCACCTCTTTATCTTCTATGGATAATTTTTTATCCTCATTAGAAAGGGTTAAAGAAACCTCTGCCATTCCCAAAGGTTCCCGAGTATCTGTACCGTTAAAAATAACATCCTCCATTTTAGAGCCCCGCATCTCTTTTACGGATTGTTCTCCTAATACCCAACGGATAGCATCAAAGATATTGCTTTTGCCACTACCGTTAGGACCGACGATCGCAGTAATTCCTGGCTCAAATTTTAAAATGGTTCTATCAGGAAAAGATTTAAAACCTGAAAGTTCCAATTTTTCTAAACGCATATAACCCTCCTTTTTAAGAAAGACTTTGTGATTCTAACCAGGCATCAATCCTATCTTTTCTAAACCGCCACTGCCCTACAAGCTTTACTGCGGGGATTTTTTTCTTTTTTAGCCATTCATAGATAGTACGTCGGGTCACTTTTAGATACCTGGCTAATTCATCGATCGTTAAAAGTGTTTCCGATTTCATCTCTTCTTTTAATGAAAGCAAGGTATATTTTAAAGAGAAAATAAAATTTGTCAAGGAAAATTTTTACATTTTTTAACATAAAATTTCAAAAAAAATAATTTATATACTAAAAATTGCTAAAATATGAAAGTTTTAAAGAAAGCTCTGAGAAATGATTTAAAGGAATAATATATAAAGAAAGGTAAATAAAAAAGGTAGTCTTTTAACAAAATCATTTTTAATTTCTTTCCCTCAGGCAATTTTATGAACTTTAACACGCAGGGATTGACTTTATCCACACGCAGAAAACCACTAAGTATACTTGGCCAACGATAATTGCTAAAATAATGTTCTACTTCTAAATGTATATGCTCAAACCCCCAACAATCGTGAATATTATTTTTTAAAGCATATTCACAGGTCTCTAATAAATGTGTATACCTCCATAATGCTGGCTGAATCTGTGAATAATAAGGAAAATCGTATGATATTTTATAAAAAAGCGGTTCTTCATATTTAACAGTATTTTGTTCTAATTCGTAAGTTAAAAAAGCGACATAATTAATTTTATTTTCTATTGTTTTCTGCTCTATTTTCTTAATAAAATTCTCATCGCAATTCCATAAGGGATAAAGATCCTCTATAATAAGATAGAGATATTCTAAATCGGAGTAGATTTTCTTAAGATATTTTATCCCCTCGCAAAGACGAAAAACCCAACTACCAGAATTAATACAAATCTTATAAGGATATTTTATTTTTCTACCACTATCTGTAATGAGCCATATTATAGGATGTTTTCGCCACAGCTTATCCATTAAATCTATTAAGGTATCGCAATATTTTTCGTAGCGATGATAAGTAGGAGTGATAATAGGAATGATCATTATCTCTGAAGGAGCTCTTTAAATTTTTTAGTTAAGGCAGGGATTATCTCAAACAAATCACCCACTATTCCATAGGTGGCTACTTTAAAAATAGGTGCTTCAGGGTCTTTATTTATTGCTACAATTATTTTGGAGGACTGCATCCCTACCAAATGTTGAATTTGCCCAGAAATTCCACAAGCAAAATATATTTTAGGAGCAACCGTTTTTCCGGTTTGACCTACCTGATGCGAGTAAGGCATCCAACCCGCATCTACTGCTGCCCGCGATGCACCTACTGCCGCATTTAAAACCTTTGCCAAATCTTCAATAATTCTAAAATTCTCTTTTGCACCCAACCCCCTTCCTCCGGAAACAATTATATCCGCCTCCGAAAGATTTACGGTAGAGGTGACCTCCTCTACTATCTCCAAAATATTTGTACGACTCTTCAAAAGTTCTGAGTCTGGCTTTTCTTCTATAATCTGTCCGGTTCTGGTTGTATCTTTCTCTAAAGGCATAAATACCTTATGTCTTACCGTAGCCATCTGAGGTCGATGAAAAGGACTAACTATTGTCGCCATAATGTTTCCTCCAAATGCAGGCCGGGTTTGTAAAAGCAATCTTTTTTCTAAATCTATATCCAAACCTGTACAATCCGCAGTTAGGCCAGTATATAATTTTACCGCAATCCGCGAAACTAAAGCCCTACCAATTGAGGTTGCTCCACATAAAAATATTTCAGGTTTGTATTTACGGATCAATTTTACCAAAATCTCTGTATAAGGCTCATCCAAAAAATTGGCTAATTTTTCATCCTCTACCAAATAAACCTTATCTGCGCCGTAAAAGATTAGTTCTTTTGCCTTTTCTTTTACTTTATACCCTAAAAGAACCGCACTCACCTCAGTATTCAATTTTTCCGCCAATTCCCTTGCCTTTGCCAAAAGTTCCCAGACTACGGGTTGGATTATGGATTTTTTCTGTTCTGCAAAAACCCAAATTCCATGGTAATCGGTAATCGGTATTTGGTAATCATTAACGGGTTTTTCCAAAAGGATGGCTTTAAATTTACAAGATGAGACACAGGCACCGCAGAGGTTACATTTATTTAAATCAATCACTGCTTTTTTATCTAAAATCCTGATCGCATCAAAGGGGCAGGCCTTTATACATAAAGAACAACCTGTACATTTCTCAATAATAATCTTGATGGGCATATCTTTAGATTATCTCTTTTTTTAATGCCTCCACTAATTTTTCCACAACTTCATTGGTCTCGCCATGAAAGATAGTACCTTTTGGTCTCTGAGGTGGGGTGAATATCTTAATTACCTGAGTGGGAGAACCCTTAAGTCCTATTTTATCTTCGGGAAGTTCCAAATCCTTTGCCGACCATCTTAAAATCTTTGCCTGTTTTGCGCGCATAAGACCTCTTAATGAAGGAAGCCGTGGTTCGTTTATCTCTTTTACTACGGTAAAAAGGGAGGGTAAACTTGTAGAGATTACCTCAAAACCTTCCTCAGTCATCCTTTCAACACAGGCATAATTTTTATTTATCTCTCTAATTTTTTTTACATAGGTTACCTGAGGGATATTTAAGTGCGCGGAAATTCCCGGACCAACTTGCGCGGTATCTCCATCCGAAGCCTGTTTTCCGCATAAAATTAAATCAAAATCACCTATCTTTTTTATCGCATTAGATAAAGTAAAACTGGTTGCCCAGGTATCACTTCCTGCAAAACATCTATCGGTAATAAGGATCGCTTCATCTATTCCCATGGCTATTGCCTCCCTCAATGCTTCCTCTGCCTGGGGTGGCCCCATGGTAATTACCGTAGTTTTACCGCCATATTTTTCTTTTAATCTAATTGCCTCCTCAATTGCATACATATCAAAGGGATTAATGATAGATTTTACCCCTTCCCTAATTAAAGTATTAGTTTCAGGATTAATTTTTACCTCGGTAGTCTCGGGAACCTGTTTTATACAAACGATTATATTCATCTTATATTCAATTTATTCAAGCACTCTTAACTCCCTAACTTACCTAACTCCCTAACTTCCTAACTTACCTAACTCCCTAACTCACTTTGACTCCCTAACTCACTTTGCCATTTCTTTAATTAACTGTAAAGCAATGATATTTCTCTGAATTTGATTGGTGCCTTCGTATATCTGAGTAATTTTAGCATCACGCATATATTTTTCTATAGGATAATCCCGCATATAACCGTATCCACCAAAAATCTGCACCGCATCCGTGGTTACCCTCATCGCTACATCGGAAGCAAAAAGCTTTGCCATAGCGGATTCCTTAGAAACAGAGGTATTTCCTGAATCGATCATTTTAGCCACAGAGTAAACTAAACTTCTGGCTGCTTCGATTTGGGTAGCCATATCTGCTAACATCCACTGGATACCTTGGAAACTAGAGATGGGTTTTCCAAATTGATATCTTTCTTTCGCATATTTTAAAGCTAAATCCAATGCTCCTTGGGCAATCCCTACTGCCTGAGCAGCTACACCTGGACGGGATACATCGAATGTTTTCATCGTAATAATAAAACCTAAACCCTCTTTTCCTAATAGATTATCAGAAGGAACCTTACAGTTATCAAAGATAAGTTCTCGGGTAACCGAAGCCCGGATTCCTAATTTTTCTTCTTTTTTTCCAAAACTAAATCCAGGGGTTCCTTTTTCTACAATAAAAGCAGAGGCTCCTCTGGGTCCTTTTGTTTTATCGGTCATGGCAATCACCACATAAATTTCCGCTTCTCCTCCGTTAGTAATAAAATGCTTAACTCCATTTAGGATATAATAATTCCCTTCTTTCTTTGCCGAGGTTTTTATACTGGAAGCATCAGAACCTGCCTCCGGTTCAGTAATAGCAAAGGCAGCCAATTTTTTTCCTTTTGCTAAATCCGGAAGATATTTTCTTTTCTGTTCCTCACTGCCATATAAAATAATAGGAAAGGTTCCTAAAGCAGAGGCAGCATAGCAGACCGCAATTCCTCCACAGGCACGGGAAAGCTCTTCTGTAGCAATACATAAATCAAGCACACCACCGACGGTTCTTCCTTCCGGAAGTTCTAAAAGGCCTCCGTATTGCTGGGGTATATATATAGCGAATAAATCTGACTGTGCTAAAACCTTCATTATCTCATAAGGGAATTCTTCTTTCTCATCCAACTCTTTTGCCACTTTAGATATTTTTTCTTCGGCGATCTGACGACAGAGTTCCTGTAAAAGTTTCTGTCCTTCCGTAAATAAGTAATCCATAAATCCTCCTTATAATTTTTTAATTAAGGCTATTTCTTTACATTCAGGAAATTTAGGACAATTTATACATTCCGCCCATATCTTATGAGGAAGTTTTTCATGACTTATCTTTTTAAAACCGAACCGTTTAAAATATCCAGGTATATAAGTAAGAACAAATATATTTTTAACCCCCAATTGTTTTGCCTCTTGAATACAGGTCTCAACTAAAGCGGTCCCAATCCCCCTCTTTTGAAATCTCTTATCTACCGCCAAAGATTTAATCTCCGCAAAATCTTTCCAACTGATATGCAGGGCACAACAGCCAACTACTCTTTGCTCTAATTCATATACCCAAAAATCCCGTAAATTTTCATAAAGCTCATTAAGAGAACGCGCCAGCATAAAACCTCTTTTGGCGAAGCTGTTGATTATGCTCTGAATTACCAACACATCTTTAAGTTTTGCTTTTCTAATCATATTATATCTGCGTACGCTTTGCTACCACTACAATCCCTGATTCAGTTACAAAAAATCTCTTTTTATCATGTTCCAAATCATAACCAATTACTTCACCTTTAGGAATATCTACATCTTTATCGATAATCGCACGTCTTATTTTGGCATACCTTCCTACATTTACCCCTTCCATAAGTATAGAATCATAAACTTCGGCAAAACTATTTATGCGCACATTATAAGAAAGGATAGACCTACACACCTTTCCTCCGCTAACAACACAGCCATTAGCGATTAATGAATCTAAAACTAAACCGATCCTCCCAGCAATCTCATCTCCTGAGAAAACTGTCTTAGCAGGAGGAAACTGCTCCTGATACGTGCGCACTGGCCATTCATTATCGTAAAGATTAAATAAAGGTTCAACCTGTACCAGATCCATATTCGCTTCATAATAGGCATCGATGGTTCCAATATCCCGCCAGTACTGTGCCTGCTTTTTATTCTCATCGATAAAATTATAACCGTAAATCCTAAAATTTTTTTTAAGCATCCTGGGTAAAATATCCTTGCCAAAATCATGAGTAGAATTTTGATCTTGGCTATCTTCTATAAGTTGGCTTTTTAGTATCTCCCTGTTAAATACATAAATTCCCATCGAGACATATACTTTTTCTTTATTTAAAGAATTGATCTCATCCAAAGTAGGTTTTTCCCGAAAATTTGTTATTCTAAAGTTATTATCTATCTCTACCATACCTAAAGAGACTGCCCTTTCTTTCTCCAATTCTACTATACCAATAGTAAGGTCTGCCTCTAATTTCCGATGATACTCAATCATCTGGTAATAATTCATCTTATAGATATGGTCACCCGATAAAATTAAAACCTCATCAGGTTTCTCTTCATCGATAGTATAGAGGTTCTGATATATGGCATCCGCAGTTCCCAAATACCAACTCTCACCCACTCTCTGCTGTGCAGGAAGTAATTCAATAAACTGCCCCAATTCTGAAGGAAGGATATTCCATCCTAAACGGATATGTCTCTGTAAGGAAGCAGATTTATATTGGGTAAGTACAAAGATCCTGCGCAGCCCAGAGTTTATACAGTTACTCAAAGTAAAATCGATTATACGGTATATCCCACCAAAAGGAACCGCAGGTTTTACCCTATCCCGCGTAAGAGGCCAAAGCCTCTCACCCTTTCCACCCGCCATAATAAAAGTTAAAACTTTACGCATCATCTCAAAAATGCCCTATTTATTCCTTGTCTCATCATCATTATACCAATCGATGCCAAAAGTATATAAGTGATTTTTGAGAATGCCCGGCTACCCGATACTCCCAAAAATTTAATTATTAAATCACAATTTTCCATAGTTATCCAGGCGATAAACATATTTAAAAGTAGAGAAAAAAGAGTAGGAACTATCCCGAAACTATCCACCATCATTAAAGTGGTGGTTAAAACCGCAGGTCCCGTAATCAAAGGGGTACCTAAAGGGAAAACTCCCACTGTTTGTCGATGTTCTGCTAAATCCACAAACTTTGTTTTCCCCGGAAGTAAAAGGTTTATCGAAATTATCAAAATAAGTAAGCCACCCGCAATCTGAAAATCAGCTACCGTAATCCCAATGAATCTTAAAATCCACTTTCCGATAAAAACAAATAAAATAGCAATAACGGTAGCAGTAGTTACAGATTCTAAAATTATTTTTCTTCTCTGTTTTTTGTTTAATCCCTCTACCAGGGAAATAAATAAAGGAATATTGCCTATACTATCTACCGCCACAAAAATGGGAATAAAAGTTAAGATAAAAGGTTCTATTAATTTATACATTTTATTTATGGAATGATTATTTTTAAAAAATCTTTTATATTATATATTAACGATTATTTTTAGGCAATACATTTTCTCTGAACTCTATTTTATTTATCAAAGGTAAACATAGAAAACTCGTCAAAGAAGAAATAATAATCAACCATTTAAGACCAACTAAAGGATATAAAAATGCACCGGAAACATTACTGAAAACCGCTGATAGATTACTTACACTACATAAAAAAGCAAAAGAGGTTGCCTCCATCCCTTCAATGGTATTCTTTGCCATAAAATCTAAGACCATAATAAAGATAAACATCCCAATAAAACTATACAGAATATCATATATTACCGCACTGATAGGAGTATAATAAAGGTAGCTTAAAGTGGTTATTGCGCCCAAAAAAACTGAAGCAAAAAGCCATTTTTTTAGATTTATCCGCTGGCTAAATCTATAATAAAACAAAGCACCGATAATCTCAAAAAAAGAACCTAAAGTAGCCAGAAATCCAATCCAACGTTTATCCCACTTGAAAACATCGCGCTGGATGAAAAAAAGCGGAGTTCCGAAAGAAGGAGAATACTTATAAAGAAAGATAAATAAAGCCACTATCATCAATTGCTTATGGGAAAATAGTCTTTTGATATCCGAGATAAAGTACCTTTTCTCTAAAGATGGTGAAGGTTCCTCTTTATAAAAATAGGCAACCACTGCACAGGATAAATAAAAAGGTATCAGACATAGAAAGGCAAATTTATAATCCCACCTCCAGGCAATATAACCACCCGCGATTCCGGTAATAATAGAGGCACCGGATATGGATAACCATTGGATACTTTGAATTTTGCCGGTAGCGTTATATTTTTTACCCTCCACACACATAATCCCATCGATACTTACATCACGAAAACTTGAATTAGAGGAATTAAGTAATAAAAGAAAAACCATAGACCAAACCGGTAAACTCCAGAGCCCCAAAATTAAAACCGAAAGAATATCCAGAAATAAAGCCAGATAAATCCAAGTCTTTTTGTTAAAATAGCGGTCGATCAGATAACCAATAGGTGGTTTAACTAACCAGCTTAAATTTATAATACTGCTCAGTATCATTATCTTTGAAGCAGAGAAATTTAATGTTTCCTTTAAATAGTAGAATAATGCCTGAGAGGGTAAAGCTTCTATACCTTGAATAAAATAGATACTCCCACTTAAGGCAAAAATCCAAAATAAGCGTTTATCTTTCATAATAAATAAAAAACTACCTTTAATTAATTTCGGTAGTTTATTATATATTAAAAACTTTATTGACTGCGAGGAGATTCTTCTGTTTTTGCCTCGGTCTTCTGTTGAGAAACCTCTGGAGAAGATAACCGCTCTTCTTTAATCTTTGCTCTTTCCATCAAAGACCTACTCTGACGGAGTGAGAAGAATGTAAGAATAAGGCAAGTGGACATAAAGATAACCGCCAGGATAGTAGTAGAACGTACAAGAAAGGTATTTGTCTTTGGCCCAAACATAGATTCAAATCCGGAGAAACTTTCCACCAAACCTCCACCCCTTCCGCGTTGGATAAGAATTACAGTAATTAAAAGGATACAGACAACTACATGAATAAAAATAACTAAACCGTACATTTTTTCTTCACCTCATCATAACTAAATTTTACTATACTGGCAAAGGAATCTATATTTAGACTTGCTCCACCCACTAAAGCGCCATCTATATCCGGTTGCCTTATTAATTCTCTAATATTATCTGGTTTTACACTACCGCCGTAAAGGATGCGTATTTGAGAAGAAATATCCTCGCCATAAAGTTTAGACAATAAACCTCTGATATAACTTTGAGCTTCCTGAGCTATCTGGGGAGTGGCGGTTCTTCCGGTTCCAATTGCCCAGACCGGCTCATAGGCAATCACTATATTTTCTACAAAAGAACTTTCAATATCTTTTAAACCATTATAAATCTGATCATCGAGCACCTTGAAAGTTAAATTATTTTCTCTCTCCGGTAAGGTCTCTCCTACACAAAAAATGGGTATCAGACCTTCTGCAAGAACTGTCTTTAATTTTTTATTAATAATATCATTGGTTTCCTTAAAATAAGTCCGCCTTTCTGAATGCCCTACGATTACATATTTACAGCCTACATCCTTTAACATTAAAATAGATACCTCTCCGGTAAAGGCGCCTTCTTTTTCCCAATGCACATTCTGGGCACCTAATTTTATATTAGATTCATAAATTATCTCTGCTACTTCTGACAGACAAACAAATGACGGACAAATGGCAATCTCTAAAATTTCCGGTTCTATTAGATAAAGCTCGCGTTTAAGTCCAGAAGCAAGCTCAATCGCCTCGCTGATATTTTTATACATCTTCCAGTTGCCCGCAATAAAGGGAACTCTTTTCATCTGTCGGTAAGTGCTTTTATTCCCGGTAAAACTTTTCCTTCCATAAATTCCAAAGATGCTCCGCCCCCTGTAGAGATATGGCTCATCTTATCTTCCAATTTAAACTTTGCTATGGCTGAGGCGGTATCCCCTCCACCAATAATCGTAGTGGCTGAAAGATTCCCAATAAAAGAAGCAATCTCATAAGTACCTTTACTAAAATCATCTATCTCGAATATACCTAAAGGTCCATTCCAGACAATTGTTTTGGCGGTTTTTAGTCTTTTTTTAAATTCCTCTACTGTCTTTGGCCCAATATCTACCGCAATTTTCCCTTCAGGAATATCCTCTACAATTTTGCCCTTTTGTCCTGTTTCTATCTTGTCGACTACCAAATGGTCAACGGGTAAAACGAATTCTTTATTTAGTTGTTTTGCCTTCTCTAATATCTCTTTGGCTAAATCTACTTTATCCTTCTCTAACTTGGAGTTTCCTATATTTTTCCCTTGGGCATAGAGAAATGTATAAGCCATTCCTCCGCCTAAGAGTAAACAATCGCACTTGGGTAAAAGATTATTAATCACTCCAATTTTATCCGAAACCTTTGCTCCTCCTAAGATAACTACAAATGGTCTTAAAGGTTTCTCTAAGGTTTTTCCTAAATATTGGATCTCTTTCTCTAATAAAAAACCGGCAACCGAAGTTAAATAATGGGTTATTCCTTCTGTAGAAGCGTGGGCGCGATGAGCAGTACCAAAGGCATCATTCACAAATATATCACCTAATGAGGCGAGTTCCTTAGCAAAATTGGGGTCGTTTTTTTCTTCCTCAGCGTAGAACCTTAAATTCTCCAAAAGTATAACTTTTTCTTTTGAGTTCTTTATCTCTTTTTTTATCTTCTCTCCAATACAATCATCTAAAAATTTAACCTTTTCTTTTAAAATTTCTTCTAATCTTTTTGCTACTGGTTTTAAACTGTATTTAGGGTCTTTCTTCCCTTCCGGTCTACCTAAATGACTAATAAGAATTAGCTTTTTGGGGTTCTGTTCTAATATATATTTTATGGTAGGCAGAGTCGCCCTTATGCGTGTATCATCGGTAATATTAAGTTTATCATCTAAAGGTACATTAAAATCTACGCGCATCAAAACATTTTTTGCTTTTAAAGAGACATCCTTTAAGGTTAGCTTATCCATAAATTACCTCCTGATTGATTTTTTTATTATAATCTATATTTTTTATTTTACAAGAAATTTTATCTTTCTCTTATCATTGGCACAAAACTTACGGGAATAATATTTTTTATCAAAATTTTTCCCTCTTTTTTAGAAACCAATTTTAACTCTTGAAAAAACTCACCTACCGGAATAACCATTTTACCGCCTTCTTTAAGTTGCTCAATCAAAGCAGGGGGTATCTCTTCAGGTGCACAGGTAACTACAATTGCATCAAAAGGAGAAACCTCTGGCCAACCCAAATAACCATCACCTATCTTTACCTTTATATTTTTATAACCCAAATCCGCTAATCTTTTTTGTGCCTCTTTTGCTAAACCTTCAATAATTTCTATTGTGTAGACCTCTTTGGCTAACTCTGCCAGAATCGCTGCCTGATAACCTGAGCCAGTACCGATTTCTAAAACTTTTTCTTCCCCTTTTAATTCTAAAAGCTCAGTCATTAAAGCCACGATATAGGGCTGGGAGATAGTCTGACCATAGCCAATAGGCAAGGGTCTATCTTCATAGGCAAAGGGTTTTTGACTTTCCGGAACAAATTTATGCCTTTCTACTTTTAACATTGCCTCTAAAACCCTTTTATCTTTTATTCCTCTTGCCTCAATCTGGGTCTCGATCATCTTTTTTCTTAATATATAAAAATCTGTCCGCTCCTTATCCTCGGTATAACCAAGTTGAGCCTCTAAATTTATTATTAACCATAAAATAAAAATTATTCTATAAACTAATAATCTACTCATCCTTATTAAAAGCAAAATAAAGTCTTTTGGAAACCTCGGCAATGAAATGCTTAGAATGATGAGCGGTTTTAAATCGGTGTTGAGTTAATATGCAAATCAAAAAATCACCTTCTTTACTAAAAATAATTCCTGCATCATGGCAAACACCGTTTTCTAAACCGGTTTTGTGAGCTACTATCACATCGGGTGGTAAAAACGCAGGAATACGGTCGCGTATTTTTTGCTGTTTTAAATATTCAAGGCACTTTTCAGAAATCTCTTTATTTATAAGTTCTTTTCTATAAATCATCTCCAAAATGTTACCTATATCTTGAGCGGTAGTGTAATTTTCTCTTCCTTCTTTTCTTGCCTGATTATCTAATATCTTTCTAAAAATAACCGTATTTTTCAGCCCTAAATTTTTAAAACAACTATTAAGGTAATCAAAGCCTAATTGGTCTATTAAGAGATTGGTAGCGGTATTATCACTGTAAGCAATCATCAAGCGCACTAATTCTTCAATATCAAAACTAACACCCTCAGGTACATTTTTTAATATACCTGCTCCTGAGGTTTTATCTTGATTCTTAATTACGATTTTATTTTGAAGATTTAATTTTCCTTCATTACTTGCGCAATAAACACAAGCCATTATGGGAACTTTTATCAGACTGGCTGCAGGAAAGGAAATATCTTCATTAAAACCGATTTTATAACCCGTTTTTAGGTCTTTAATCAAAATTCCGCTTTGTTGTCCAGAGTGGACGACTACATCTTTCAGGTCTTCTTTTAAGGCTAATATTATATTTTTCCTTTTTTCTAACCATAAATTGATTTTCTTTTGAGTTAATAACTTATTTATCCCAAAACCTAAAATCAAAAAAAATATAAGAATTATAATCCCAGCGCTGACTATTTTTCTTATTTTCATTTAAAAAAGTATTATTCAGAAAGTAAGGTCGGTATTAAAAAAATTTAAAGGGAAGAAAAACTAAATACCTTTTTTGATAATATACTCTACTAAGTCCACGACGCGACAGGAATAGCCCCATTCATTATCATACCAACCTAAAACTTTAACTAAGCGTG
>Ga0078972_1002088_pt2 | contig 58161 bp, 67 predicted proteins | sample YelNatPaOPGAMG01_FD_67568 | JGI IMG/M metagenome (GOLD analysis project Ga0078972, IMG submission 67568) | Hot spring thermophilic microbial communities from Obsidian Pool, Yellowstone National Park, USA - OP-RAMG-01 (SPADES assembly) (version 2) | ecosystem: Environmental > Aquatic > Thermal...
TACCCGCGTGAATGAATTGCAGGCCTCTCGTGATCCACTGCTGACCAGCGTGCCCATGAACCTGGCCCCGTTTATGGGCAATCGCCAGGTAGAGGCGACGGAGCATTTGTTGCGGCGTAGTCATGAACCCCATGCCTAAAGGCAGGGGCTTGTAGGAGCCCTGATTCATGACCAGCCCAAGCGGTGCAAATCCGCTACGTTCGAGAGGTCATGGCACTCCGGGATGCTTGCCAGTTCCGGACCCTGCCGCCAACGGTCATGCTGTTGTCTCTGGGGAGATGGCGAAGGCCGTTGGCATGACAAGCCTCACGGACATGGGCGAGGCACACGTTACCGGCGAAAGCCGAGACTGAAAGGAGTAGTGAATGCAACGAGTATTGGTACTGGACAAAAACCGGCAACCGCTCATGCCCTGCCACCCGGCACGGGCGCGGGAGTTGTTGAAGCACGGAAAGGCGGCGGTTTTCCGGCGCTTTCCATTTACCATCATCCTGAAGGATCGGGAAGGTGGTGTGGTGCAGGATACCCGGACCAAGCTGGACCCCGGCAGCAAGACGACCGGCATGGCGTTGGTAGCAACCTTCCAGCGCCGTGGTCCCACGGTGGTCTGGGCTGCGGAATTGCAGCATCGTGGATCAAAAATCCGGGAAGATTTGAAGGCGCGGAGAGATCTGCGTCACAGCCGCCGCAGCCGGAAACTGCGGCATCGGCCAGCCCGGTTCCAGAACCGTACCCGTAAGGCCGGTTGGCTGGCGCCTTCTTTACGGCATCGGGTAGATACGACCATGACCTGGGTCAAACGCCTGCTGCGTTGGGCACCCGTCACCGCACTCTCGCAAGAGTTGGTGCGATTCGATACCCAGAAGCTGCAGAATCCGGGGATTGCTGGTATCGAATACCAGCAGGGCACTTTGGCCGGATACGAGGTCCGGGAGTATCTGCTGGAGAAGTGGGGACGGAAATGTGCCTATTGCGGGGCGGAGAATGTACCCCTGGAGATCGATCACATCCATCCCCGCAGCAAGGGCGGCAGTGATCGGGTGAGCAATCTCGCCATCGCCTGCCGTGATTGCAACCAGCGCAAGGGGAATGAGGCACTGGAATCCTTTCTGGTGAAATCGCCGGATCGTATCCGCAAAGTGCTGGCACAGGCCAAGGCACCCCTGCGGGATGCTGCCGCCGTCAACAGCACCCGTTGGGCGCTATTCAACGCCCTGAAAGGAACGAACCTGCCGGTGGAAGTGGGCACGGGCGGCAGGACGAAGTGGAATCGTATCCAGCAGGGATACGGCAAGGAGCATTGGGTTGATGCCGCCTGCATTGGCGAATCCGGGAGCAAGGTTCGCATCGACTCCGGTGCGGACGGGAAGATTCTGCAAATCATCTCTCAGGGCCACGGCTCCCGGCAGATGCAGAATGTTACAGAGCACGGGTTTCCTAGAGGTCGTGCCAAATCGCGTCAAAAGATCTATTTTGGTTTCCAGACGGGAGACTTGGTGCGAGCCGTCGTACCGAGCGGGAAACGGGCAGGAACCCACGTTGGCCGGGTTCTCTGCCGCAAGTCCGGCAGGTTCGATATCACCACGGAACAGGGACGGCAGGGCGGTATCCATCATCGCCATTGTCGTGCCATTCACATAATGGATGGGTACACATATATCTTTTCGTAATGCCTGAAGGCAGGGGCTTCCTGCGCTGGTTTGGTGACCTTCGGCATATTGAAGAGCGGCATTCTAAGGAAATTATGCAGTCCGGGTATAAAAATGCCATTAAAGCAGCGTCACTCATGAGAAGGGAATATTTTAACAAGAGAGAGCTGCTCTTGTTGCGCGACTCGCCATATCACACGCAAACCTTGGATACCAAGGTCCCCTTTAGCGCTAGGCCAAGAGCAGATATTGAGATCGTAGAACATCCCGAGGCGGACGTCAACGGGGTTTATAGAAAACTTGTGGGGCAGGCCGGGCCCAGCCTGCCTCTCGCGAGAGATCCCTTCGACCCTGGGACAGAAAACCCGCTTCCGCTACGCGACGCACAAATCGCGAAATTTCTCCTGGAAGAAATGCCCTTTGGCGCCGGTCCAGAATCGGATGTTTCGATTCTTGTCCGCGGCCATCGGGATGTCAAGCGCCCGAGAGCGGGCGAATTGGTTGCCGATACCGGGCGATTTCATCCCCCTCCGAGCGGCATCCCGCACTCAACCCGTCAACAAAGTCTTCTTTCCCCTATAACACAGGAGCACCAAACCATGGCAACACAACCAGAACCCCTCTTTTCCCACGGCCCTCTGTCTATCGTCGCCAGTGACGATGAACAGAAGCCGGGCATTACGGTCCTGCATGACGAGTGGGACAATGGCGAGTTCATTTCCCAGGAAGACCCTCTCCACAAGGAATTCCTGAATCTCATCCAGAAGAACAAAAACAGTCTGGGCTTCGTCGCCAACCAGGTCCAGGCGCGCCTGGAGCAGGTTGGTCGCTGGGCAGGCCTTTCTCTTGAAGATGAGGGAGTCACTTTCGGACCGGCGCGTGGTGTCCAGAAGATTGAAGCGCAACAGGTGAAATCAGCGGAAGAAGTTGTGGCACCAGCAGAGGATCAGGGCAAAAAGACTGTTCCTGGCGAACAGGAACCATCTGTGTCCACGGAATCCAGCGAGAACCCGGCAAAACCCAAAGAGCCGGAAAAAAACAAAGAAGAAAAGCAGACCGAGATCCAGTCTACTGAGCCGGAAACACCTGATGCATCTTCTGGAAAACCGGCAAAGTCCCAAGAACAGGAGCCAGAAAAGACCAATGCTGATCTTCTGCAAAACTGGCCTGAAGGTGCAGCCGACAAAGCTCAGAAAGCTGGGGAGAAGCAAAAGACTTTTGTGCACCTGGAAACTCCTGTGACATTGCTCTCTCACAACAAAAAGCCATTGGTCCTCGACTATGGTGACCAGATTACGGTCACTAACCGTGCCCTGTTCGGTATTGGTCGAGAATCGCAAAAAAAGCGCGAAAATGCCGTGGGAACGGCTTTGAGTGCCGCGGTCGAGCGCTTTGGGGAACCCGTCCATGTTGTCGGTAACAAGGCATTCTTGAAGCAGACTGCAGAGATGGCGGTGAAAATGGGCATCAAGCTGGAGCCTGGCGACGAACAGGCGCGGAAGATTTATCAAGAGGCTCTGGATCGGGCTGCCAAGGGAAAAGGGAACGTGCTCTCCCCTGCCCGTTCCGCACCGAGCAAAAGCAAAGAGCAGGACTTGGGCATAGAGCGGTAATGGTATACCCGCTATCCGGGTCTATACCCAATTGCAAGGGGATGGGCCCGGCGTAATTCAGATGCAGGAGAACAGTCATGCCAGTACGAATGATGCAGCGTAACAACCTGGTCAACGGGTTCATCCCCGTTGGAGATGAAAAGACCAACGAGGCCCTGGCGCAGGCCAAGGCGGAATTGGGGGATGCGGTATGGAAGCAGGGGTACTCCAAGGAGTCCGAAAAGGTCGTCCGCAATGCCTTGAAGGCCAATGGGGTCCGTTATGAGACCGAGCTGTCCGGCAAGCTCACGGGTGTCGACCTGGCCGAGACGCAGGCCAATGGTTCCACCTTCAAGAAATTGCGGGTGACGCTGGAAAACGGTGCCGACAAGACCATCTTGTCTGCGGATCTGGACAGTGAGTTTGCCCAGCGCTTGATCGCCAAGCTCGACAATGCCATCGAGAAGAATGCCGGTCAGCAGGTGACCATCGGCGGCTTTGCGGAGACCGTGAAGCGTGACGGCAATACCTTCGTCAATCACATTGCCACGATGAAGGACGCGCAAAAGCAGGAGATCACTGCTGCCAAGGGGCACTTTGAGCAGGCGCAGGAGCGCGTTGCCAAGGCGCAGGAGCCTATGCGCCAGGCGGGTATGGGCGAGAACAAGGAGGTCATGAGCAAGATCGCCAGCGCGACCCGCGAGACCTATTTCACCGAAGTGGTACAGGGGTTGGCGGAACGGCTCAAGGAGCAGGGGGTTGCTCCAAAACAGGAATACCCTCGTCTCGAAGGCCATCAGAAGGACGAACAAGGCACCTGGCGCAGCGTGGGCCTCTACGTGGACCAGGATAATAAACCCCGTGGCGTCCTGGCCGTGGAAAACAAGGAGCAGAACGTCAAGGAGCGGCACAGCGTGGCGTTCGTGGAGCGCACGTCGAAATCCGGGATTCCGATGCTCTCAGCCATGGTGGAGCGGGAAGACGGGAGCAAGCTCTACGCCAACGTCCTGCCCCACGAGAACCGCACGACCGGAGAGAAGTTTTTGTCGGCGTCCTTCGGCGAGCGCGACCCGCAGGGCACCTTCCGGCAGATTGAGGGGCAAGGCGGCGGACTGAAACCCAATGAAGCCATGAGGCAGTTGGGTGATCAGGACCGCACCGCCCAACTGGTTCGGGAAAAACTCGGGGTGGATGTCCTTGCGAAAGACAAGGCCGTTGAGCAGGCTAGTGGAGTCGAACGGTGAAGCACGCGACCGACATCGAGCACTGGGCCCTGGAATCCATGGGGAAGACGCACGTTGACGCAAAACGGGAGCGTCTGAAACGGCTCCTGGCCGGCCTGCACCGGCATCCGGACAGCGCGTCCCTGCCGGCCGGGTCGCCGCAACGGCTTCTCGTCCAGTCCCATGAACGCCAGATGATGCAGGAAGCCGTGCATCTCGGCTACGAGCCACCGGAGAAGGTTCTCAAGGAAATGGGCCTGCATCTGGGGCTGGAGTTGGGGGTGGGACTGTGAGCACCATCCAGCGGGCTTGCAAAAGCCCGTTTGTATTCCAAGCCATCGGTGAGGGCGGTACACTGGGCGAGCGATACCGTCCCGACAAGGGCGGTGGTAATGGGGGACGAAACCATGTTGCGTCATGACGCCAAGAGCCTGGCCCTGTTCCAGGCCATTCAGGCAAAGCTCGCTGCAGACCCGCAGCGCCGTGACAAGCTCAAAGCCGCGAGGGATTGGGCTCGCCGGTTTTCGCTGGAACGCCCGGAAGACATCTGGCTGGCAGAATGGGTGGACCGTCTGGATGCCGTATTGCAGGCAGACGAACCGACTGAGGCTCTGGGCAACCTGTATGCCCTTATGCTCTCCACAGACCAGCACGCTATCGACATGCGTAGCAGCTCGCCGTTTGCCGGCGTCTTGACGGTGCAGGAACGCACGCATGCGCTGCTGGTCTTTGAGCGGGGCTGGGATGACCGAAGAACAGCTTGAACACCTGATTCGCGCCTCTGGCGCTATCGTGGGTGATAATGCCGTCATTATCATTGGCAGTCAGTCTATCGTGCCATGGTTGCGAAAGTGGGCCGGAAATCCGCCCAAGGCATGGCCTGGCGTGTTTACGCTTTCCACAGAAGCGGATGTGATCCCCATTGACAATGATCAACACAAATCCGATCTGATTGATGGTTCTCTGGGAGAAGATTCTTATTTTCACCAGAGCTTCGGCTATTACGCCCAAGGGGTTTCCATGGAAACCCCGAAAGCGCCCGAGGGATGGTTTTCCAGATGCTACCCCCTGGTGAGTCAGAATACGCACCAGACCATCGGGCACTGTATGCACCCCGCAGACCTCTTTGTCGCCAAGTCTGTGGCGAACCGCCCCAAAGATGGCCCATTTCTGGACGCCATGATCGAATACGGCTTGGTCAAAGAACAGACGGCACTGCATTTGAGCAGGAAAATACCTGGGCTATCCCCATCCGAGATCGCGGACGTCCAAGCCCGTATCAAGGGCAGATTCCATCGGGTTCAGGCGATGTTGTCGCAACCCGGTGAGCAGGGAATCACTTCTCAACCGGGCCATCCCCATCTGGAAGGTCACCAGAAGGACGAACAGGGCACCTGGCGCACCGTCGGTTTCTATGTGGACCAGGAAGGCAAGGCCCATGGCAGCTTGCGCATTAATAACCAGGAACAGGGACTCGACGAGCGTCACAAGCTGGAGTTCCGTGAGCGCACTTCCCAGTCAGGGATTCCGATGCTGGCGGCCTCTGTTACCCGGGAAGATGGCAGCAAGCTGTATGTGAATGTCCTGCCCGGTGAAAACCGCACGACCGGAGAGAAGTTCCTCTCCGCGGCTTTGGGTCAGAAGGGGCCGGAGCAGGATGCCGAGTTCCAGCGCATCGAGGGCAGGGGTGGTGGCTTCAAGCCCAATGAGGCGATGATTGCCCGCGGTGAGCAGGATCGCACGGCGCAGTTCGTGAAGGAAAAGCTGGGTGTTGATGTTCTCGAAAACACCCGTGCGAAGACCCAGGAAAAGGCTGTGGCTGGAGTTGAGCGGTGAAAAACGAGCAATCCCTGGATCAGTGGGTACACCAGGAACTGGATCGTACCCGTTATGAAGGGCGCCGCAAGCGGCTGGAGAAGCTGCTTGCGGATCTGCACAAACACCAGAGCAGCATGAGCCTGCCGGTTGGCTCGCCTCAGCGCCTCGTGGCCGAGCAAAACGAGCGCAAGGTGCTGCAGCAGGCCATGTCCATGGGATACCAACCACCCGAGCAACAGATCAAGGATCTGGGCTTGCATATTGGCTTGGAATTGGGATTGGGGCTTTAACGAGTAACGGCACTTGGCGGGCTTCGTGCCCGCTTTTTTTGTTGGTGACTCTCCTTTTCCCCTGCGCTGCTCTTGATATAATCAACCAAATATGGTTTATTTTGACTGATATTTTGCCATATTTTGGTGATTCCGTGGATATCCCCTCCTCAGCAGAGCAGTCGCTGATCCGTCTGGCAGGGCGCCTGGAAAACGCCCGCAAGAGGCGGCGGTGGACGCAGCAGAAAATGGCCGATCTTCTGGGGATTGGCCTCAACACCTACCGGCGGATGGAATCCGGCTCACCAAGCGTGTCCATTGGCAGTTGGCTACATGCCCTCTACCTGATGGGCACCCTAGAAGAAGTGGATGGACTTCTGCTTTGGGACAACGACCGGCTTGGTGCAGCATTGGCCCGACAGAAAAAAGCGGTAAGAAAGGGAAAGGCAGAGAGCATCCACGATATTGCTGATCGACTCTAGCCGGGGAACTATGTATCGGGACATATTCGTTTTTGCACATCTGGATACCGAGAAGCCGGTCATTGCAGGGGTTCTGCGCTACGATGAATCTGGTGGGCTGGGGAGTTTCCGCTATGCGAACAGCTATGTTTCCAGAGCGGATGCCCTGCCGATTTCCATACAGCCAGGCCTCATCGAGCTTGGTTCAACCGTGATTACCGAAACCAACAACCAGGGACTTCCCGGGCCTATACGGGATTCTCTCCCGGATTACTGGGGCAGACTGGTGTTCGCCAGCAGGATGAAGATCCCAGCGGAGAAAGTGAGCAACGTCGACCTGTTGCTCTCCCCTATTCCTGAGCGATTTGGGTTTCTGGACTTTTCGGATAGGGCAGATCGCTGCCCAACACCATCCGCACCTGTCGTGATCCCCGTTCTGGAACACCTGGACGCCTTGATCGAGGTGGCAGAAGCCCTACAGGAAAACCGGAAGCTGAACCAGCAGGAAGAGTGGGCGATCGCACTGCTTGCGCAAGGCACCAGCCTCGGTGGCGCAAGGCCAAAAAGTGTCATCCGCGACAATGGAGAGCTATGGCTGGCAAAGTTCCCGACAAAAGACGACAGGTATGATGTCTGTGGGGTGGAGTTTGCGACGCATGCCATGGCAAACGAGCTTGGGATTCGTGTGCCAGAGGCAAAACTTTCTGCATTCCCTGATGGTCGGAGAATTTTTCTGACCAAACGTTTCGATCGCGACAGCCAAGGCAGGCGGCTACCAGCATTAAGCGCCTTATCTGCTTTGGGTCTGGACGAATCAGAAAATGCTCTTGGTTCCTATCCAGCAATCGCCAGAATTCTGCAGAAGCTTGGTGATACGCACGGCAGACAAGAGTTGTTCAAAAGAATGGTTTTCAATGCAGGCATTCGCAATACGGATGATCACTTGCGAAACCATTGCATTCTCTATTCCCGTGCACACTCTGCCTGGAATCTGTCCCCTGGCTTTGATATCAATCCGGGCATCAAGAGAACCGGTATTGGTGAGCAGTTCAACCTGTCCATTGGAATAGGCAAGCATGGTAGATCTGTCACAGCAGAAAACCTCTTGTCTTCTGTTACAGACTTTGGGCTCACAGAAAAAGAGGGCAAGCAGATCATAGGTGACGTGGCAAATGTCCTCTCCAGGTGGAGGGAGCATTTTGCCTCTGCCAAAATTGATAATGGCACGATGGAACTGTTCTCCGAGACCTTTCTTTCCGGGCAAAAAATGCTTAGGGAATGTCTTTCGACGTCGGTGATGCTGAACCGCAAGCATCCCGGGGTGAAACCATCCGGCATCGAATAGCGCCAGGCAGCCGCTGCGCCATGGGCGTATCAGTGCTGCCATTGCTCACCAAAAGCAAAGGCCCCGTCACTGATGGCGGAGCCCCGTTAGACACCACGCTGGATTGCAATCTCCGTGTGCGTAGCGGCCTCACAAGGAGGACTTGTGCCCGATGCCGAAGCAGAGCGGGAACCCTGGCACTGTATATGCTCAGAGGTAACCTGTCAAGCTGGTCAGCCCAAGGGCGTGAAGCATACATTGCTCAGGATGAAAATGGATAGCCATGCGCCATTTTTCCGTCATTCGCAAGAAATGGCAAGTATCGACTCCTTTAGGGCACTGCGGCGACACCACGATCCACGCTGCGCCATGGGCGCTGGCTATACCACCATGGATTGGTTTTCTCGGAGTTCATGGTGGAAAGACGTGTACTCAAGACCCTGCTTTTGGCGAGCGTTATGGCGCTTGGTGGATGCCTTGCGCAGTCGCCAGAACATACGGCTGCCCGAGTTGTTCATGGGCGAACGGTAGCCGCAACGCCTGCGGCTTCGCCGTCTGTCCCTATCCAGCGACCCTCTCCATCCTTTTCCCCATCCCCTGCCCCACACGACTTCTCCGATGTTGTGACGAGGCTGCAGGACCTGGGATACCTGCCGTTGGTACACGCACACATTCACGGCAAAGACAGAAACATCCGGCACGATGCCTGGCTTTGGCCGGTGCCGACGGCTCTCCAGAATGCAGCGGATGAGTACCCATGGAATGCCGGGAATCCGTTTATTCGTGGAGCGGTTATCCAGTTCGAGCGTGCCAACGGGATTCTGGGACCAAAGGGGGTTTCCGAAGGGAAATTGCACAAAACGGTCATGCAGGCGCTGTCCGAGAAGCATGCCAATCCGGATCCTTGGCCGTACGAGTGGGTGTATGTGACCAAGGCGAACGGTACCCGACAGCCAGAGCAGTTGCATGTCTGGGAGCACGGAAAGGGCTGGGTCTGGCATACCGTAGTGAACACTGGTGTGTTGGGTTCCACCCAGGATGGCACGTGGCCCATCTATCAGCGGCTCCCCAAGACCACCATGCGCGGAGTGTTTCCGCAGCCGATCTCCTGGGCTTCTTACCACGGGCTGGCCGGACAACGGGTCCCCCAATGGGCAGGAAGCTCATTGATGCAGCCAGCCCGTGGCACCGTTGGCGGCAGCCCTGTGCGTTGGGTACCTTACAACGATCCCGGCATCCTCTGGGTGAACTACTTCGACGATGGCCGCGGCATCCACTACTACCCCAGGGCTGCCTATGGATTCCCGCAGAGCGCCGGTTGTGTCGAGGAGCCGTACCATGCGGCGCCGGTTACCTATCGCCTGCTGCATTACGGGGTTCCGGTGACCGTAAGCGGAGCGCTTTTTGGGCTTGCTATACCTACTCATGGTACTCAAGCCAAAAAAAATTGAACCTGGTTGGGCGCGCCGATGGACGCTGCAGTCGATCGATCTGTTCCGCAGGTCGCCGGCGCTTGCCCTGAGTGTCGGGCTAGCCTTTGTGCTGATCAATGTATTTGTCCCGCAACCGTTGGTGCTGAATGTGCCGGCCATGGTCTTCATGGAGGGACTGCTTTTTTGCTCCCTGCGGGCGGCAGATCAGGATAGCGGCAATGCATGGTCAGCCACATGGCACTATTTTCGCCTGGTTGTGCGGGATTTGGCACAGCTTGCGCGGGACGCATTCCTTTGGATGCTGTTGATATCGATCGCTGTCGGGGTCTTTTTTGCTCTCTATAAATCAGCAACGCATGGGCTTACGGCAAACCATGCCGACCATGCGTTGTACAAAGCACTCCCCTGGTGGATGCGGCAAGGGTTGTCGCAAGAGAATGGCATGGATCTTTTGGGGATATTCCTTCCAGGAGTTCTTCAACTTGTGTTCCTGACGATGAGCGTAGGAAATCAGCCTGTAGCACATTATAACGTTGGTGTTCAGTCTGCAGTATTAAATTTCGGGGTTTGCAGTGTATTTTGCCTCTCCGGGATGGTTTTGTGTGAGTTTTTGCTTGTGGCATTCCCTGATGTGGCATCTCCTGTTGCTGGATACCTGTTATTGATCCTTTACACGGCTTTATTCTGGTGGTTCGGAACGTGGGGTTATCTATGGTGCAGGGAAATGTTTGATGGGCACACCGAGAACTCCAAGGAAACGGTGCGAAAGAAAGCGTTTGTCTTTTCTGAGAATTCAGCTTGATATCAGGAGTTTTTATTGATAAGATTGCAACCAATAAGTAACAAAGCTTCTTTGCTGGCAGCCATTTCTCTTATTTTTTCAAGCAATCAACTGCCACAGGATCATCTTTTGGGATCAAGTAGCGCATTTTTTTCCTGCTACAGTCCTGGTTTTTTTCTTCGCGAGAACCCAGACCGCGTAGATGGAGGCTTGCGCAGGCTCGCCGGTCCATACGCGGTGGCAGTGAAGAAAGCTGCAGAGAAAGCACACGTCCCGCCGAAGCTCGTGGCTGCGGTTGCGTATGTTGAGAATGGCGGCGATTTCCATGGTTCGGCGACCAGGGTGTCGCCAGCCGGAGCGATTGGCGTCATGCAGTTGATGCCTGGCACGGCCTGGGGTTTTCTGCATGTCAATCCCTGGAGTGTCCGGCAAAATATCGAGGGGGCGGCCAAGTACCTTGCGTATCTCCTGCACCAGTTCCATGGTGACCAGCGGCTTGCGGTGATGGCCTACAACGCTGGCCCTACTGCCATTGCACATGGCTATCGCCCCTTGGCAGCGGTTACGTATGCGCAGGAGGTCCTGCAGAAGGAAAGGCTTGTTTAGGTTTTTCTGCATCGCAACGGAACGTCGCTATACCAACGCGAGCAATGTAGCTCGTTTTTGGAGTTTGTTCGATGGAAAAAGAAAAAGAGGTTGTCACCCAGGCAGAGCTTGTCGAATTTCTGGCAGAGCACCACGATCTGCCAAAAGCCAAAGCGCTGCGGGTGCTCCACAGTCTGGTCGATTATTGCACGGTGTCTCTGGCCCAAGGCAAGCGCGTTCGCCTGGTTGGTCTGGGGACACTGGAAACGCACGTTTCGCCGGCACGTACGGCACGCAACGTCCTCACCGGAGAGCCAGTCCAGGTGCCAGAAAAGCGCCGCGTCCGTTTGCGCGTATCCAGTGAGATGAAGCGCGCCATTAACAGCGGCAAGTGAACAAGCCATCTTCCTGGCCGCATGGCCGGTTACCAGACGCTTGCTCAATCCAGGATGCCTGGGTGGTGAGCTATGCCGGCTGGTACCGGCATTTTCTGGCAATGCAAAAAGTTCATGATCATCACGCCTTGCGTTGGGCGGAAAACATGGCCGACGCAATAGTGGAGGGGGATTGGTTTTTTCCCTATTCGTCGTCTCCAGATCGTTACCAACGCCTCAAAGAGGGCTTTTCCAGGATGAAAGAACGGTTTCGTGCGGACCAGGAAAAGTGGTTGCGAATAGCACGCGAACATACGGAACTGCCAGAAGCGGAGGCTGCTTTGGATGCAACCGCACCTTCACCGATACCAGACCGTCAATCCCCGCCGGCAACGCCAAAAATTAGACAGATGGATTTGTTTGGCTAGGACTGCCACGGATAGCTGCTATACCCAAAGGTCAGGCAGGAGAAGGTTATGTTGCTACGATTCATTGCGCAAAATTTACGGATTCCGGATCCGGCATCGTCAACCGAAGGCCGATTCACTCAGTGGTACATGGAAGGGCTGACTCGGGAAGAGTCTGCCCGTCTACCCATGGATCAAGCCGATCAAGGGAATGGGTCCAGAGAGCAGGACTTCCCTCCCCTATCCATTCCGCGAAAGGCCTCTGTTGAGGAACCGATGCCGGCAGTTGAGAGTGGCGACGTGGCCCGCAAGCGTTTGGGGGCTTCCCGGAGGTATTCAGATGGTCGGGCAGCAAAGAAAAAGCGTCTGCCAGCTTTCCTTATGGTTTCCGCTATCCCTGTGGCTTTTGGCGCTGCAGGTGTGGCAGCGTATTTCTATGATCCCGCGTTGATTCCGATGGTTCAGGAGAAAATCCAGGCATTGGTCGGCGGGTCGGGTGGTCAAGTGCCGCCGGCGCATGTCCTGGCTCCCAAAGTGGCGCCGGATATTGCCTACAAAAAGCCTGATACGCCACACTTGCCGATGGAGAAGGCCCCTGTTGGGGTCAAGCCTGTCTCTCCGACATCCTCTGTGGTGTCGGCCATGCTGCCAAAAGCAAAAATGCTTTTGCCGCCGCTAAATGTTCCTACACCAGATCTTGGCAATCCAGCGATGGAAACGACGTTACCGCCAGGTGCCAAGATACTGGCCACCACGCGCTCTGTAGCGAATCCGCCTGCAGTAGCGCCCCAGAAGCCGGTAACAGGTTCTTCACTGCCAGAACGCGCCGCAGTGCCTGCTGCTGATGCTCAAAAACCCATTGCAAAATCGTCTGGTGGATCTGGTCAAGCCATCTATAAAACGGCTCCAGTACCGGTACAGGCCCCGGTATATCACCCCGTCTATCACCCGGTTTGGCATCCGGCGCCATCTCCAGTGGTAGCGCCACCTCATGTAGTCCGTCATGCGTCAAGCAGGGCAAGAGAAGCCATAGATTCGGTATTTTAATTAGGGGACTCCATGTTGTCAGAGAAAAAAACGGCTCAGCGAAAGCCGAGCAAACGGGATCGTGCTGGCCGTGTGTTACCGATTTCCCAATTGACCATAAGCATTCTGGAAGCCCGCCTTTTTCTGGAGCAAGGAGTTCCTCCGGTACCCCCTGGGGCCTTGCACCGCGGCCCAATGGTTGGTTTGCTCATGGACGCAGTTATCCGTCCTTCTGTGCGAAACATGGAGTTTTTGGGGGTGGATGTCGACCGGCATGCGGTCGTCATCCGCAATGCTCCGTGGATGGTGGCCCAGAGTGAAAAACCCAGCGTCCCCGACGACTATGTCGATATGTTTTCTGCGCCTGCTGGCTGGATCGTTGGATGCCTGCTGTTCCGCTATCTGGTGGCGCTGACGGATGACAGTACCTTTGCGCATCGCAGTTATCGGAATGCCGCCAAAGGCCAGTCTCTGATAGTGGATGTGGATGCCGGGCAATCGACGATCCAGATCCATCTACCGCGGGAAGTGGCGCTGGCGATCGGCCATGCAGTAGCGTCGCATTATATCCTCGGCAAGAGCGTACCTTAGCAACCATTTCCATTGCCGCCCTGTATCACCCTGGCCTGTCGCTATACACAAGGGAGTATAGGCAGACCGAGGGTGTCTCCGATGTTGCAGACCGACTTTGACGCATTATCCGCTGCTGCCGCGGCGCGCATGTTTTCTTCCCTGTTGTGGTTCTCGCAGTGCACGAATCCGGTTGATGGGCTTTCCGACTTTGAAAGCCGGTCAAGTGAGTTGCTGGCTGACATCGAGGCTGGACTGTCCAAAGGCAATCTCGATGGGGAAGCAGGCGGATTTGCCTGGCAGTTCGAGCATGCGGCGAGGGGTGCTTACGACCACGATGTCGTTGGTGTCGCGGCTGAGCAGATTCTTCGTGATTTGCAGCGGGCTTTTGATGGTCTGCCGCAGGATGCGGCAACGGCCATTTTGGGATGGTTACGGGAATACGGATCTACGGCGCATGGCCAGGCCTGGCTTTTGGAGCAGGCGGCTTCGTTATTGGTGGCGGATGGCATCGCTTCTTCGGATGCAGTGCACTAAGGGGGATTGGCCATGCTGCAAGATACGGTTGGCGTTGTAGGGGACCAGAAGTCTCTCCCAGGGGCCATTCGCCAGGGCGGGCAATCTGGGATGATAGGTCGCATTCTGGAAAGAGCCGAGAGCGCTGGGTACCCAGCTGCTGCGTTGGAGGATCTGCGGTCTCGGGCCGATATGTTGCAACGGGTTGCGAGGATTGCTGAAATCGATGTGGATGCGGAGGCAAAGCTCGTATGGGAGCGCACTGCCGAGATTCGCAGGCAACGTGCAGAGCTGGAAAAAAAGGCCGCAGAAAAGTCCAAGGACCCCGTCGATCGCCTTTCTGGCCTGCAGCGCGCGCAGCAACTGGAGTTGCAGGCGAAGAAATTGGAGAACCCTGGTGTGGATGAGGGCTTCAAGGCTCGTGCTGTTGCTACCGAGTTATCGATCCGGCTGAACGCCAGGATGCGCGGAATCCGTTTCTCTGTGTCAGATGTGGAGCCCTCCAGTTTACGGATTTTCGAAAAGTCTTTTCAGGATCATGCCAAGGGCGTCCAGTCTTTGGGATCGTCGCGCGCAGAGGCGGAGCATACGGCGCGGATGGCGTTTTTGCAGGCTATGGCTGAGGTGGATGCGATGCCTGATGATCCGACTGGGTTGCGGTCTGCGATTGTGCAATATCGCCGCAACACCACCAGGGACTTTGGTCCGGAGTCCGGGCACATGAAGGATCAGCCTTTGGAAGCGACCCCAGAGATCCAGGACATGGCGGCGCCAGTATTGGATGGTGATGAGGACGTGCGCAAGGGATCGCGGGAAGTGTCGCGCTTGCGCAGTGCGTTGGATCTTGCTGCTGCGGTGGAGTTGTCGGACCGGCATTATGCGGTGTATCGAGTTTTGGCGGCGAACACGCACTTGTTCGACTGGAAGATGAAGCAGAACGATTACGGGATCGATCAACTGGTTTTTGTGAAAAGGCAGGGTGCGGATCGCGGGGAGAATATTGCGCAGAAGGTCATGGAAGATGTTGGTGGCTATTCTGGCCGCGGTGCTGCCTATCGGGCTGTACATGAGACCATCGATCGTGTTTCCGAGGCTTTGGAGAAGCTAGGACGGAATGTATCGATCGATGGCTTGACGCAGGATCAGCGTGCGCAGGCTGCGGTTCGTCTGACGGCGAGTCGCGAGCAGATCAACGCTGCGGCAAAAAGCGTTGTCCGTTCCGGTGGTAATCGCAAGGTACGCCAGCGCGAAGAGATCGAGTAATTCGAGTAATCAGGCGTCTCCCACCTGTGATGTTTCCCGCCCTTGTGGCGGGCTTTTTTTAGCTGTTGTTGTCCGCTTCCTGTACCAGAAAGAGTGTGGTTCTTCCTTTTCTGGCGAATCCTGGCTTGAGGATTCCGGTTTCTGCGATCTTCCGTACACAGATTTTGGCGTATGGCCTTGTGCATCCGGCCATGAAAGCCAGGGTCGATATGGGTCCATCGAAGACCCAGTATCCTTTTTCCATCCTTGTTTGGGCGAGTATTTCCATCAGCACCTGCACTGACTTTGTGGTGAAGGTGCCGGTGTTGATGTAGGACAGCATGATGAGTCCCTGTAGCTCTTTGGGCATCAGGATGTGATGGGCCAGTGCCCGACGCCGCTCACGGACTTTTTGTTCTACCGTCATTTGATACCGGTGCATGGGTAAGTGTTCGCCTCCTGGAGGTGTGGTCCCCAAAGTGGGTATAAAAATATACCCGGTTTCTGAAACCGGGTATATAAATATACCCAGTTTGTAAGACATTGTATTCACATCTTAGGTAAAACGTAACGCAAGATAAAGGGAGTACATCAGGGTATAGCTCGCATGGAAAGCGGGCTAGTGATGCCCATCTTGTCTTTGGATTCTCACTTTTCTGGAAAAACATATTTGGGAAAACGCGATCCAAACTTGCGTATTCCTGATTCTATGGCACCACAAGAAATTGTTATGCAACACATACAGAAGTATGGAGGCATCCTCCCAGTGAACCAGTGGGAGAAAATCTCCGCTCTTCGGTAAATGCGGGAGAATGGTTAAGCTTTTGACCCATGGTTTGGCAAGGTAAGCATTGCGGCTCTCTGGCATCTGCAACCAGCCCAGAACTTGCAAAGGTGGTATAATCGGTGCGAGGACAAAGGACCGAGGCTCTCGTGGAAGAACCGAAAGATTTTCCAACCCTGTTTCGGGTCGTCGGATGCCGACAGCCGCCGGAAGACCATATCTACCCGCTGGACACCCCAGAGCAACGGGAGACCTACTACGCGCACTGGGCGAAGCTCACGAGGCGGAATGCGGCCTTGCGTCCGGCGCGAATCCTGCAGCCTGGAGAGCCCAGGGTAAAGCGGTTCCGCACGCTGGAAGAGGCCAATGCCGACCAGGAAGAGGCCATGATGCGGGTGATGGAGTGGATGCAACGTAGGGGGACCTATGTCCATCGAAAGTGAACCACGTCCCGCTACGGAAAAGGATCTTTGGGATTTGCTGCAATCTCTTGCAGATCACCAAGTAGATTATGTGCTCATTGGTGGACAGGCATTGGCGCTGCATGGCTTCGCTCGTGGGACGGAAGATATCGACCTGCTTTTGCCCATCGATAGCGTCAACGGGCAGAAGGTCATCGATGCGTTATCCATTCTGCCCGACAAGGCTGCCAAGGAAGTTGAACCAGAATGGCTTGCAGAGGAAGGAACTGTTCGTGTCGCAGACGAAATCGTCGTCGATCTCATGACGGTCGCGGCCAATGGCGAGACCTATGAGTCACTGAAGCCGCACATCCAGCGGCAGGAAAAAGACGGGTTCGGTTATTACCTCCTCGACGTTGAGGGGCTCATCAAGACCAAGCAAAGTGTGCGCCCAAAAGATCAGCAAGATCTTCTGGTTCTACGCAAGATGCTGGATCGGCAGCGGTCCTTGCGTATTCCCAAAAAGGAACCCAAAAAGGAAGCAAAGAAAGACCGGTCCGATCCTGGAATTGGAATCTAGCGATATTTCCACAACGCTTGACCGGGTATAGCTCATGCAATCCTTGCATTCGCTCGGTTGCTGATTCCCTGCCGAAGGTCTTTCCGTACCTGGCGCATCCTCCTTCTCGCCCAGGACTCCACAGGAGTTTCCCGGATCGCGCGGTCTGCGGCGATACCGCCCAGAAGATCTCCTTGCGGGGGAGCAAGGAAGGCCATCGTTGTCTGCGGATACCTTCCCCATGCACGATGGACCAGTTCTCCGAAAACCTTTCCTTTGCGATTGCGCAGGTCTTCTTTCGAGTACGCGCCACCAGCGATGATCAGGGAGCTTCCCTGAAGCAGGACCAACGCCACGGCAGATACCCAGGCTTCTTTCCCCGCCGTGGAAAACAGGATGAAATATTCCGGACGGGCGATTTGCTCGATCCTCTCCGCTTTTTGCCCGAACAGAACGGGTTGACTGTCCAGAAAATCGGACAGGACACGCTGTCCGGTTTTCGATTGTACCGGCAACCAGGAAAAATTGCGTTGTTCCATGACGCCTCCTTCTGGTGAAGTTCTCACCATTGCAACAGGTTGGACAATCATACAAAAGTAAAGGTTGCAAAACAAATCCCAACTTGCTGTTTTTATAGAAAAGTGCGGGCACTGCGTAAGCAGCAATTATACCCATCCTCTTCAGGGGATGGGATGATTGGCCGACGGAAAGTAAATAGCCATAAAAAACGCCGCATATAAAAGCTATACCATAAGGTAAACAGCTATACCCCTGCAAATTCACCAGCAGGGGTTTTTCATGTCCACCGTCATCATTGCCGAGAAGCCCAGCATGGCGCGCGCCATCCGCGAAGGGCTTGGGAGCGCAGCCAGCCGGTACGAAATCACCAATGCCTTTGGGCACATTCTGGAACAGGCGGGGCCAGACGAGTATTTGCCCGGAGACGTGCCAAAAACCGCCAAGGGCAAAAAAATGTGGCGGATGCAGGATCTGCCCATTATCCCTGACCGTTGGGTGAAGTACCCAAAGAAAGACGCCAAAGAACAGCTGGGAAAGATTGGTGCGTTACTCAAAAGTGCAGACACGGTCATCAACGCCGGCGACCCGGACCGAGAGGGGCAGTTGCTCATCGACGAGATCCTGGAGCACTTTCACTATAAGGGAAAGGTCCAGCGCGTGTGGCTGAAAGCCCTCGATGCCGAGAACGTGCGCAAGGCTTTTGCCGCTCTGGAGTCCAACGAGAAATATCGGCCACTGAAAAACGCTGCCGAGGCCCGCAGCCAGTCGGACTGGATAGTGGGCATGAACCTGACGCGGGCGGTTACCGTGAAGTCCGGTGCCCTGTTCACCATTGGCAGGGTGCAGACCCCTACCCTGGCGCTGGTCGTGCGTCGCGATCTGGCGATCGAGAACTTCGTGCCCCGGGACTACTTCGAGGTCTTTGCCCAATGCCAGCATCCCAAGGGCGCGTTTTTGGCGAAGTGGGAACCCAAAAGCACGGATGGTGCGGGTTTCGATGAGGAAGGTCGCCTTATCGACAAAACCCTTGCAGAGCAGATGGCGGCCAAGGCCCAGGGTGCCGGATCCGTCAAAAAATTCGAGGCCAAGGAACAGAAGCAGTCGGCTCCCCTGCCCTTCAGCCTCTCCGCACTGCAGAAGGTGGCCTCTGCCCGCTTCGGCATGTCCGCGCAGCAAGTGCTCGACACCTGCCAGTCGTTGTACGAGAAGAAGGTCACCACCTATCCGCGTACCGACTGCCGGTATCTTCCAGAAGAGCAACTGGCAGATGCACCAAAAATTCTGCGCTCCCTACCCATCCCGGATGGCGTTGCATCCTTGGTCAACCCCCGGCAAAAGCACGCGGCCTGGAACAACAGCAAAATCACGGCGCACAACGCCATCATCCCGACGGGCCAGGCAGCTTCCGGGCTGAGTGCTGCGGAAGAAAAGCTGTATGAACTCATCTGGAAGTCCTATGTCGCATTGTTCCTGCCGGAATACCGTTACCGTTCCCTGTCGGCCACGGTCGATCTGGGAGGCGAATCCTGGAAAGCGACGGGACGGCAGGATATCGATCTTGGCTGGAAGAAGCTCTATGCCGGGGCATCTCTGGAAGACGAGGACGATGGTGAGGAAGGCAAGGCGCCACTGCCTGCGATGCAGACGGGCGATGCCATCCAGGGCAAAGGCGGCCAGGTGCAGGCCAGGCAGACCAAGCCGCCTGCCAGATTCACGGACGGCAGCCTCATCGAGGCCATGTCCAACATCCACAAGTTTGTCGAGGATCCACAAGCCAAGGCAAAGCTCAAAGAGACCTCTGGCCTGGGGACGGAAGCGACCAGAGCGGCCACCATCGAGAAATTGCTGGACACGGACTATCTCAAGAAACAGGGCAAACAACTGATCTCCACGCACAAGGCGCGGACGTTGATTGCCTATCTGGAAAAGCACGGGCTTGCGTCTTTCGCCGATCCGGTGACCACGGCCCGGTGGGAAGATGCACTGACTAATGTGGCCGAGGGGAAAACCGCAGCGGACCGCTTTACCAGCGCGGTCGTCGACAACGTCAAAAAGGCCATCGATATCCTGAAGAACACCACGGCGGTATTGGAAGGTGGCAAGTCTATTCCTACCCTGCCCTGCCCCATTTGCGGTGGTGACGCAACGATTCGCCGGTTCCAGTCGAAGAAAAACAAGTCGGTGTTCTTTTGGGCCTGTTCCAACAAGGAGGCACATCCTCTCCTGAAAGACGACAACGGCAAGCCTGGGGCACCTTTTGCGCCTCGCGGTTCGGAGCCTGCGGCAGATTCCGGCCCGGAAGGACCAGAGTGCCCGCACTGCAAAGGAACTCCTACCCGTGGGCGGCAAACCAGCAGTGGCAAGGACTATTTCCGTTGTCCCTCCTGCGGTGCCGCATTCTGGCCGGATCGTGAGGATCCCCAAAAGCTGGGAGGCGAATGGCCAAAGCAGGAGAAGTCTTCTGGCCCCAGATCCTCGGGAGGGTCTGCCAGAAAGGGAGCGGCCAAGCCGGGTGGCAAGCCCAGGGCTTCGGCGGGAGGCAAAAAGCCAGCTACTGGCGTGGCCCCCCGCGGGGGCGCGCGCGGGAGGAAATCCTGATGCGCCGCGTATCCAACCTCGCCTTTAACCGCAAATTCACGGAAAGAACGGGAGTCGTAGGCTTTGGTGCGGGATCCGGTGTGCAGATCCGCCGTGATCGGGATAACCCCTACGATGCCGATGCCGTTGGTATTTTCCTGGCGGATTGCCCCGCGGTGCCTTTGGGCTGGCTGTATCGAAAGGATAGCAACCGCGATGCGGTGCTACGCCGGCTCGACGCCGACGGCACGCTCGATGGTCGCCTGGAAGTCCAGAGAAGGGGTGGCAAGGAACAGAAGGTGGTGGTTTTCTGGTTGTGATCGTGGTGCCATGGCCTCTGGCTATACCCCTGTTGAATAGGTCCAAAAACAGGAGTCCAGCATGTCTCAATCGATTGTGCCGTTTGATTTTCAGGGGAACCGGGTTCGTGTCATCGTTGATGAACAGGGTGAGCCGTGGTTTGTAGCAGTGGATGTATGTCGGTGTCTGGGTCTGGATCAAGTTTCCAGAGCATTGTCGCGTTTGGACGATGATGAAAAGACGACCATTACTATTAGTACGGGTCTTATAGAACAAGGGGTTAGCGACAACGCGCCAGGGACATCCCTTAATCTGGTGAATGAGCCCGGCCTGTACGCCCTGATCCTCACCAGCCGCAAATCCGAAGCCAAAGCCTTCAAGCGCTGGGTCACCCACGAAGTCCTGCCCTCGATCCGCAAAACGGGCAGCTACAGCATCCCGCAATCCCGCCCCTTGCCCGAGGTGCTGCGCCAGGAAGCGGACTGGAACCGTGCCGTGGCGGAACTCGCGAAATCCTATTCGCAGATGTACCTTTCCCTTGGGGTGCGTGGGCCTCGCCGTGTCTTGGCCATCGAGAACGCCATGCGGGAACGCCATGGCATCGAGATGGGCAAGGTGGCTCCCCTGCCCGGCCCGCAGACGGCGGACAGTCGTTATGCCGTGATCGTCGAGGACCGCATCATCACGCCGACCCAGATTGGTGCCGCCCTGGGCCTCTCGGCCATTACCACCAACCTGCTACTGGAAAAGCACGGATTCCAGGTGCGCCAGGGCAAGGACTGGGTGCCGACGGCAAAAGGCAAGCCGTTCTCGGAATGGGTCGATACCGGCAAGCGCTACCACAACGGCGCCCCGGTGACGCAGCTTCGCTGGAAAGAGTCCGCCATTCTGGATGCGCTGCAGGCGGAGCAAAAGCAGGAAAGTCTTTTTTGATCCTCGCCGCTAGGCTCCCGAAGCCTGGCAACAGTCATGACAGCAACAGGAATTTCACTCCAACCCAAGCACCAGCCGCTTGCCCAATGCGGCTGCGGCACGCTCGATCTGGCGAAGAGTTGGATTCCCGGGCTTCATCAACCGTTGTGCTGCCGGCCATGAAGTGCCCATGGCACGGGCGAGTTCCGCCAGACTATGTCCCTGTCTTGCAAAATGCAACAGAAGTGCGGCTTGCACGGATGCATCCGGCATTGCCACAGGGCGACCTTGCGCGGGTGACGGCTGGGGGATGTCTGCGCCATCGTCGAGCCGTTGCGCCAGCACACCAGTGAGCACTTCGGCAGCATTGAAAGCCGCCTGTTCTTCCGTATCCGCCTCGGTAAAAGCTTCTTCCAGATCGACAAACTGCACGAGCAGACTGCCTTCTGGCTGGGATTCGATGGTGTATGGATAAACGATGATCATCATCTAATGATATATCAGGTATGGTAGGTAGGCAAGAAGCATTTTGCCAGCAATGTTCCGGATCTATCGCCATCCCCCGCTGCTATACCAGAAAGAACCCCTTTTGAGGAGCAAGCGCGTGGAAGAAAAAGATTTCGTGAATGTGAAGTTCGTGGACGAACATGCCATTGAGTTGAAGCGATTGGCCAAAGAGTACGGTTTCCCCAAAAATCTGGTTGCCCGTTTGGCAGTGGAGCATGGGATGAACCCTGAACTCGGGTCGCTTGAGGAACACTTGGCGGCTCTGCGGATCGAGCAGTACCAGACAAAGGCTGAGGAAAAGCCTGCGGTACAGGGTGCCGAGATGCCGCCCGCTTCTGGTGGCGTGGATAGCTTGTTGTCTACCGTTCTTTCGGACTTGCAGGGCCGCATGGCGGAACTGTCCATGCAGTGGGCGGCTTTTCTGGAGAAGCAGGCGCAAGCCACCAACATGGCCATTGTCGGGCCTGCCGCTGGCATTGCTGCCGCTGGCGGTTCTGCCGATGGCAGTTCTGAAAGCCTGGAAGAAAAGGCGACGGATTCCTTGCCTTTGCCACTCGAAAGCATCTCCTCTGTCGAGGTTCCGGTGCTGAGTGACGAGGATTTCATGGATGAGGATGCTCCGGCAACGAAGGAAGACATCGATGCTCTCCGGGAGATGATTTCCGGTCTGCGGGAGTACCTGAATGATCTGGATTCGCTGGTCCCACACGCGGAGCCGGCCATCGATCCGGTGATGATGGCAGACATGCGTGACCGGCTCTTGCAGATCTGGGAGCGGGTCAACAATCCTGGTTCAGCCTCTGTCGATGCCCCGGACAGCGAGAACGTTGTGACACTCGTGTCTGCGTCCATGGAAGACCTTCGTAACGCTTTGAACAGCCTCGTGGACGCCATGGCGACACAGTTGCCGGAAATGATCTCGGAAGCGGTGGCGCAAAAGATGTCGTCGACTGCCGCCACTGGTGGCGACCTCCCCTCTTCTCTGGAAGTCCGGCTGGAACGGATCGAATCGCTTTTGGGTGCCTTGACCGATGGCCATTCGCCCGCACCGGCATCCGTGGTCGACCTGCAACCGCTGGAATCCCGTCTGGACCGCCTGCGTGACAACATGCAAACCCTGTTTGCCGAAGTGCAGCGCATGGCGCCACACGCCAACGACGATTCTGCTGAGCGGATCGCCGCTGTGGAGGAAAAGGTGGATCGGGCCATGGAGTTGCTGCATACCTTGATCGAGGAGTCCGGAAAGCCTTTTTCTCTGGAGCCCAGCAAGGGATTTGGCAAGAAATTCGTCGGCAGCCTGCGGGTCGTCAAGGAAGATTGATGCCTGCGGAGCGATTTCCGATGCGAGAGACAGGGCGCGGATTGTTGATTCTCGCCCGTCCCCATGTATCGCTCTGGGATGGGCCCCGCGTTGCCTGGTGGTTGTCCAAAGCATACGGGGTCCGCAACGCCGTGTTCCCGGTTGACCCTGATTATGCCCGGCATCCCCTATGGGCACGGCTGCTGCGCCGGTACGGGGATTGGGTTGGCGGGCATCGGATGGTGCCCATGGATACCCATAGCCCCTTTGGCTTGCGCCATCTGGCGAAAGCCCTGCATTGCGGGCAGACGGTGGTACTGTTCCCGCAAGGGACCGGGATCAAGAACCCTGGCCGACCAGATTTACCCGGGCATTCCTGGCTCATAGAGCGGGAGCGCCCGCGGGTGGTTCCGATAACCATTTCCCGATTCATTGCTGTTGACCGGCATGCGGAGGATTTCTTTCATGCCAGATAAGGAATTATCTCCAGAGGAAGCAAAAAGGGCATTGCGGTTACTGGAAAATCCACAGTCCTTCTTCCCGTTGTACTATGCTGCCTTGTCGATCCAGTCTGCCGAACAGGCAGCGGACTGGCTGGGCACCAGTGCCGGCAACGAGCCGGAATTGTTTGTGAAGTCGCAATTGCTTGCGGGAATCCGGGATACGTCCTGTACGGACCTGCGGGGATTTGTGCTGTTCCAGCTTCGCCGGCTTCTTCCCCATGCAGAAACCGTCCACTAATCCCTCCGGCTCACGGGGGAGTACGAATGAGCGCCTGCTCCCGATGCCCTTGCGCCAGTTGCGTGGGGAAGATGCGGCTGGCGTATCGGTATCAACCAGGGTGCAGTCGAACAGCCGGCGGGGGCGGATCATTGGTCCCGATGGCGAACCCATCCCGCTCAAAATTTCCCCGGAAGAAACGGTTTGGCAACCGCGCTGGAAATGGGTGGGCAAGCTTCTGGGCCGTTCCGTGCCGGCGGGCCAGGACCCTTCTGTGCAAGCCCTCTTGCGAAGGGTCTACTGGACCGTGGAAGTCCAGGAGACCACAGAAGCATTGCAAGGCAATGCGGCTGCGCCAACCACGACTGCAGAGTCCCCCCAGACGAAATCCACGAGGGCCGCGCCTGCTTCAGGCGGGCCTGCTCAGGCCGCGCCTGTTCCGGCAGAACCCGCCAAGGCAGAACCCGCCAAGGCAGATTCTGCCAAGGATGCCGAGGCTTCGGAAGAAAAATCTGTCTCCAAGGGGTCCATCAAGGAATGGGCGATGCCGTTGCTGGTGGTGTTTCTTGGAGCGATCCTCATCTTCGCCATGGGCACCCTGCTGGGGTATGCCCTGGCGACGGGGCATGCTGCCCCGAATTTCCTGGCGGCGATCGTCTATGCGCCGACAGGATCGTTGTTGCTCCTCCTGGGCGGTCTGGCCTGTCTGGTGCAGGGGCACGAAGAATCCAAAGTCCGGTATTTGTGGCTGGGTAGCGGCTGGATCCTGTTGCTGGTCTTTGCCTGGAGTCTTCTGGGGGGGTACTTTTGAGCGAAAAACGCTCTGAGACTTCGGTTTCCGGGAAGTCTTTCGTCCGCGGCAAGACCATCGACGACGATGAACACCGTGGCCGACCCCAGGCCGCGCGTGTCATTCGCCGGATTACCGCCGAAAGGCGCGCCATGTCGGCGAAAGTCTCCGGGCGCGTGTCCAAGGGTGGTGGCGGACGCCTGTTGCGCAGGCTACCAAAAGGCCCTGCCGACCAGCAGGCCGCCCGGCGGGTCATGATCAAGCTCAGTTATGCGCCGAATCGGAAGGCTGGCCAGTGGGCGGCGCATGGCAGTTACCTGGAACGCGAAAATGCGCAGGTCGAGGGAGAAAAGGGCAAGGGATTCGACGCTTCCGAAGATGAGGTGTCCATCCGTTCGCGCCTGCATGCCTGGCAGATGGCTGGGGACCCCAGACTGTTCAAGGTGGTCCTTTCGCCAGAAGACGGTCAGCGCCTGAATCTTCCGGAATTCACCCGCGAGACCATGACGAGGCTCGCGCCACACCTTTCCGAAAACCCCGAATCCATCGAATGGGTAGCCATAGACCACCACAATACCGGCCATCCGCACGTGCATTTGTTGATCCGCGGCAAGGATGGACTACGGATCCAGAGAGACCTGATCAAGACCGGGATGCGCAATCTGGCCTCGGAAGTAGCGACGGAGCGCCTGGGCTACAAGTCGCCTGCTGAGCAACTGCAGTCCCGGGAAAGACAGGTCGAAGCCAGAAGCCTGACCAGCATGGATCGGGATATCGAGCGTCTTTCCAAGCCCTTGCCGGACGGCAGGGCGGTGTGGATGGAGCAAGTCAAGAAACCCAATGATCGCGGGTATGCCGAACAGAAGCAGCTTCTACGCAGGCTGGAAGCGCTCGAAAAACTTGGGCTTGCGGAAAAGGTCGGTTCTTCTACCTGGACGCTGGATGCCGGATGGACGAAAGCCTTGCGCGATCTGGAAGTGGTGCGCACGCGCACCAAGATGATCGCTGAGTCCCGTGCCCTCATGACTGAGCCACGCTGCCCGCCGCAGGTGACCAAGCTCAAGCCTGGTGAGCGGCTGGTAGGACGGGTGTTGGGAACGGGGCTCGATGAACAGTTTGACCGGTCCTACGTCATTATCGAGGGTACGGACTATCGTGCGCACATTGTCTATCAGAATGCGGCCATCGAGCAGGCCCGTGCCGCGCAGGATCTGCAGTTGCGGCATTTGGTGGCGATCGAGGGGAAATCCTTTGTAAACCGTGAGGGCAAGCCCATCCAGACCCTTTCGGTAGAGGATTATGGCCTGGTGATACCGGACAAGGCAGAGCCTTTTCGTGCCCCCGCAGAAGCCCTGGATGCAGCGCTCGACGCGGGCCAGCAGCCGGCGGGTGCGGAACAGGCAGCAACGGGATTCCAGCGGTATTGGCACGAACAGCTACTGGAACGTTCCAGGGAGCGACAGAGGCAAGCGGAAAAGGCCCGTCTGGAGCAAGTGCGGCTGGAGCAGGCACGCCTGGAGCAGGATCGCCTGGAACAAGAGCGCATCGAACGGGATCGACAGGAAAAGGAGGCGCAGGCTCGCCTGGAGCAGGCTCGCATGAATCAGGTTCCCGCATCGCCAAAGCCTTCTGCGCCAGAGACCCAAAAACCTGGTGTGGGCAGAAACGGTGGCCGTGGCAGCGGTGGCCGCGGGGACGATGAACTCGAATGATGTTTCTTGAGGATCCTTCCCCTACCCGCCAATCGCTATACCCAGACAAGGTTTTGCTTCCGGGTATTTTGGGATATGGCTTTTTTCCGCAAGTTGCCGACGGTTTTCATCGTCGTCCTGTTACTGGTCCTTGGATCCCTGGCGGGGCTTTTGGCCTACGCCAGAGTGGAGCACTGGTCGTTGAACAGCACGACCTGCATGCCTTTGGGGTTTTACCAGCGAGGTCCGATCCCCACGCATCTGAAAGATGGTGACCGGGTGTATTTGTGCCCGGAGATCGGGAATCCCCTGCATCTGTCCTTTGTGGGGTTCCCTGCTTTCCAGAAGTCCGTCAAGGCTGGCGAGAATCCCGCCATGGCGCAGGCCATCGATGGCATGTGGCTGGAGCGCACGCCCCAAGGGTACTGGCATTGCCACGGGCGTCTGGTGCCCTTTGCCAAGGAGGTCGTCGCAACTGCCGGGCAGACCGTACAGATCACCAAGGCCGGGGTGGTGGCCAATGGGCATTTGCTGCCCAACAGCCAGATCGTCACCAAGGTCGATGGGATGCCCGTGGTGCATCTTCCCATCGGCTTCCGGATGGTGATCCCCAAAGGATACTTCTGGGACTATGCCCCGGGGACGTTCGCCTACACCAGTGCCTATTACGGGCCAGAGCCGGTCAAAAACATCCTGGGGAGCTTGCGCCCTGCCCTCGTCATTCCGGGGAGCCAATACTGGTACCCAGACCATATCCAGAAGACCGGCAAGCACTAAAGCATGGGAATGCCATCATGGGCGCCATGCGCCCCTGCTATACCCCGAAAGGAACGATGTAGAACGGAGGACGTTATTTTGCACACGCCAAAATCCATCCGGGGGATCCCGGCAATATTGCTTTTGTCCATGCTGGCCGGCTGTGCGGTGAACCCGCCAGCCCAGAGTCCAGAGGAAATCCATCCAGTTGCATCGGTGTTGCCTGCCGGGCAGTCGCCTGCCGGGCAGGCCTCGCCCGCCAGCCCTGCCGTTCATCCGGCGCACAAAAAACCGTCGCAGAAGACCGCAGATTTCTGCGCGGCCTGGGAAGGCCAGACGCAAGCCTGGTTGCGAAACTTGATCGATACGGACAGAAAGCTTGCGGCGAATTGCCTGCAGGGGAAAAGCGCCTGCTGGCGGCATCTCGCCCATACGATCGTGCGGCAGGATATGGGGATGCAGGCGGCGCCAGCAAACTGCCCGGAAACCGTGCATCTGCAGCACCTGAGCACGGCGTTTCTGCGTAGCGCCGAAGCGGTGGCGCTGAACTGCGAAGTCCGCGGTGCCCCAGCCTGCCTTCAAGGTACGCAAGTGGAAAAAGCCATGGATGCCAGGAAAAAGCTGGAAGCGGCTATTGGAGAGCAACCATGAGGGGTGCAGTGGTTGCCCTGGATCTCGATGGGGTACTGCTCAACTTCGAAAAGTCCTGGCGGCAATGCGCCGAGTGGGTATTGCGCCGCACCTTGCCGGATCCCTACGAAGACTACGATCTTGCTGACCGGTACGGGCTTTCCCGCCGGGAGGTGGAAAAGGTCTGGGACGCATTCCACCGGGACAACTGGTGGGAGCGCATCCCGATGTACGAGGAATCGTGGGATGTCATCGAGGAACTGGAGGCCATGGGCTGCAGCCTGTGGGCGGTGACCAATGTCGATGCGCGGCATCTCGATGCCCGATCGGTCTCATTACAGGGTGCGATCCCCTACGGCAGGATCATCACCCTGGGTGCCGAGGCCACACCGGAGGACCGTGTAGGGGTGTTGCGGGATCTGCGGGCAGTCGCCTTTGTCGACGATCAGAGCAAAAACGTCAATGCGGCACAGCCGCATGTGGCCTGCACGGTGCTTCTGGACCGCGGTTACCGGTGCATGCCGGAACCAGCGCTTGGGATTACGGTCATCGACGATCTGCGGGATTTCCCGGAGACGATTTTTGGGATCGTTTCCTGATTATATAGAGGTGGTAAAATGGGGAAATACACCAGGCAAGACTATATTCGAGCAGTAATTTGTTCCCTGGAGATGCCGGCAATCGTTCTCGCGGTTGCCGTTCTGGCCGAGTTCATCGGATGGCTTTTGGTAACGACATTCCCAAGATTTTTCTTGGGCACAACGTCATTGCCGGAAAGTTCCCTGGGAATGTTCCTTTTGGTCGTGACGTGCGGCATTGTTGGATTTCTGGTTTTGGTTCTGTTGGTAAAGGCTTATGATTTTCTGTCTGGTTACTGGCAAGACTGCCTGCAGGAAGCCAAGGAAGCCAATGAAGCCAAAAAATGAAAAGCCTCACTCCGTGAGCGATCTGACCAGATGGCTGTTTATTGTACGAACAATCCTCATTCCCGCTTTGTTCTTCAAGGCCTGGATATATGGATTTGGCTACAGCTTTGTTTATAGCTACAGCATCGTTCTGTCAAGGCTGTCTCCATGCCTGTCCGATTTTTCAGAATGGGGATACACGCACCATCCCCTGGCACTAACTGCCATGGCTGGGGTGCTGGCTGCTTTGGCAAGGCTGCTTTTGCTTGTGCTCCCATGGGTTTTGGCCACGTTGTTTGCTTACGTGGTAGTCCTCGGGCTGTACTGGATCAGCGTGTGGACAGGAATCGTGCCGCCATGGTCTGCACGCTTCACACTTTTCCGCGAAGAAGGCGAACTCTGATGCAGAAAAAGGCACTGCTTTTGGCCACTGCCCTTCTGACCATTGCCACACAAGCCTTTGGCGCAGACATCACTGGCGCCACGAGCAACCGGGTGGCGATGCATCGCATCGTGCAGGATCGGGCAGTGGCGCCCCAGGCGGACTATGCCTGGGACCGGCCCTATTGCCTGCGCTATCGCAGCCAGCATCCGGATCTGTTGATCCTGGGAGACTCCATTTTTGATGGCTGGTCCGGGTATCTGTTGCACGTGTTCCCGCGTGCGTTGATCGATGCACGGGTTGGCCGGCAGTTTTCGTCTGCCATCCCGATTTATCGGGCGTTGTTGGGCTATCCGGGAGTGCGGGCCATCCGCGCGGTGGTGGTGGAGTTGGGCACCAATGGTCCCGTAACACCGCAACAGGTAGCCGGATTCCTGCAGCTTGCAGGCCCCGGGAGAACGGTGGTGTTCATCGTGCCGCAAGTGCCGCGTCCGTGGGCGCGTGAAGTGCAGAGCCTGTATGCCTCACTGCCGCAACAGTATCCCAACGTGCGCCTGGAATACTGGAACCGGCTGAGTTCCCTGCCGGACGGTCAGGAGAACATGGCGTATTTCTGGGGGGATGGCGTACACCCCAACTGGGCAGGGATACAGGTGCTGGTGAATGGTTTGCAGGGGGTGCTGGGTGGATGAGTATCTGAACTGTCAAGGATTCCTTGACGGTTGCCATCTGCCGGATGGGTATCTAATTGATTACATTTCTGGCAAACAAGTTAAGGACGGCCCAGAAGAACGCGACGCTGTACAAGTGTTCTCGAAGATGCTGGTCGAGGACTACGGTTATCCCAAGATTCACATCCAGACCCGGCCCCAGTACCGAGTAAAGGTACGCCCCAGCGACACAAAGAAAGAATACCCGGTCGATATTGCCGTATTCGGTGATGCTGAAAAAACCGACGATGATATCTACATAGTAGTGGAGTGTAAGAAAAAGGACCGCAGGGACGGCAAGACCCAGCTACAGGATTACCTGCGGTTTTGCAAGGCAGACCTTGGCGTCTGGTTCAATGGTCAGGAGCGTCTGTTCCTCAAGAAAATAGAAAAGGGCGGAAAGGTTCTCTTCGAGGAAATCCCGAACATTCCGCTCTATGGGCAGCGCGTTGAGGACGTGGGGCTGTTCAAACGCAAGGACTTGAAGCCAGCCGCAAACCTCAAGGCGGTGTTCAAGACGATGCGCAATTTCTTGGCGGCCAATGCCGTTGGGATCACCCGCGACGAGATTTTTGCCCAACAACTGATCAACCTGATTTTCTGCAAAATCTATGATGAACGGTTCACCAAACCAGATGATATGGTGACATTCCGAGCAGGCGTGGATGAAGATGCCAAAGACGTGAAGGTACGAATCGTTGGTCTATTCGACTTGGTAAAGAAGCAATATTCCGACGTGATCGAAGTGGCGGACTCGATCCAACTGGACACCGCATCCCTGACCCATATCGTGGGCGCTTTGCAGCAGTACGCGTTGACGGCCAGCGACCGCGACGCGGTAGGCGAGGCATTCGAGACATTCATCGGTCCAGCGCTCAAAGGCCCCCAAGGGCAGTTCTTTACCCCGCGCAACGTTGTCAAAATGGTGATCGACATGGCCGACCCGAAGCCGGATGAGAAGATCATTGACCCAGCGTGTGGGTCCGGCGGGTTCATCATCGAGGCTCTGCGCCATGTCTGGAAGTCAGTGGACGAGAACGGACGGGGATTGGGTTGGCCGGATCACGAAATTTACGCCGAGAAACAGAAAGTCGCCATCAACAACTTCCGTGGCATCGATAAAGACAGCTTCCTCTCGAAGGTTGCGAAGTCGTATATGGCGATTCTGGGCGACGGACGTGGTGGCGTATATTGCGAAAACAGTCTGGACCTGCCGAAAAATTGGGATCGCAAGGTACGCGAGGGAGTGCAGATGGGATCATTCGACGTTGTGATCACCAATCCTCCTTTTGGCAAAAAGCTGGCAATTGAGAGCGAGGAAATCCTCAAAACCTTTGACCTTGGTCACGAGTGGAAGGCGGACAAGGGGGGTCCGTTCATGAAGGGTGCCATGCTGGACAAGCAACCGCCACAGATTTTGTTCATCGAGCGATGCATGGGCCTGCTGCGCGATGGCGGGCGCATGGGTATCGTATTACTCGAAAGCATCTTCGGTATGCCCAAGTACCGCTATGTGGTCGACTACATCAACAAGCGGGCGAAAATTCTAGCTATCGTCACGTTGCCTGAAGATCTGTTTCAGCCATTCACCCACGCCAAGACGTGCGTGATCTTGTTGGAAAAAACGCCGCCCGCCACGCCGTATCCGATTTTCATGTGCGACGTGAAGTGGTGCGGTCACGACAGTCGCGGAAATCCGACGTGGACGCTGGACGCGAACGGGAAGAAGGTGCTGCTAGACGAAATTCCGCTCGTGGCCCCCCTGTATCAGACCGGGGGCAATAAGAAGGTGGCGAAAAAGTGATCCATTATTGGCAACTGTCCAACGCGATCCGTGAGCAGATTTACATCCCGAAGTATTACGACCCCGAAATCGGGGAGAAGAAGGCTGCACTGGCATCCACGCACGACTGCCGGACCATTGGCGATTGGGTGGCGGACGGCGTGTTGTCGGTAAGCACTGGCGACGAGATCGGGAAGGCAGCTTATGGCACTGGCGACATCCCTTTCGTGCGCACCAGTGACATCTCCAACTGGGAGATCAAAAGCGCACCCAAACAGGGCGTGTCCGAAGAGATTTATGCCGAGTACGCCGCATCCCAGGACGTACAGTCTGGTGACATCTTATTCGTGCGCGACGGAACCTACTTAATCGGTACAAACTGTTTCATCCAGGACATCGACAAGGAAATTCTGTTCCAGTCGCACGTCCTAAAAATCAGGGTCAACGACAAGGACGAAATCGATCCGCACCTACTGTTTCTGGCATTGAACAATCCCTGGGTGCAACGGCAAATCCGGGCGGTCCAGTTCACCGCAGACACTATCGATACTATTGGCCAACGCTTTTACGATCTTATTTTGCCTATCCCCAAGGACAAGAAACTTCGCCAACGGCTAGTCAAAGAATGCACTGAAGCGTTAGACGTGCGGATGATTGGCAAGGCATTCGTCAAGCACTTCCCGAAGATGATGGAAGAGGTGCTGACCACTGGTAGCGCGAAACCCATTGACATGTTCCTGGCGTTGCCACCCGACAATATCCAGGACATCGTTTCCAACGAGACTGTGACCGCCGAGTTCGGCTCGTTCACATCGTCCTGGCTTTACTCGGACGCGATCGTCAACAACATCTTTCTGCCCACATACTACGACACCGACGTGACCGCCGAGTTAGCCACGCTCGAAAAGCACTGCGACCTGGTGACCATCAAAGCTCTGGCCGACACCAGGCAGCTAGAGTTCCACACCGGCGACGAGATCGGCAAAATGGCATACGACACTGGCGCTATTCCCTTCCTGCGCACTAGCGATTTCGCCAACTGGGAAATCAACCACAACCCCAAGCAGGGTGTGTCCGAAGAGATTTACGCTGAATACGCCGAAGGACAGGACATCAAAGAAAACGACGTGCTGCTGGTCCGTGATGGTACCTATCTGGTTGGGGCGTCGTGCATCATCACCGCCGATGACGTTAAGAGCCTCTACTGCGGCGGTATGTTCAAGTTCCGCGTGCTCGCCGGGCCACTTGATCCGTTCCTACTGTTGAGCTTATTAAACGCCTACATCGTCAAACGCCAGATACGGACCAAGCAGTTTACCCGCGATGTTATCGACACCTTGGGCAACCGAATAGAGGAGGTGGTGCTGCCGATCCCGAAGAGCGGGGCTCTGCGCAAATCCATTTCGGACGCGGTACGCCAAGTGATTCAGTCACGGGTGAATGCTCGGGGAGTGATCACCCGCCTGATGATAGAGATTGCACCGGAGACTCAACATGAGCAGGACAATCAGAAGGAAGCGCGAAACCCATGAGTATGATTGGGTTCTTCGCGATTTTCAGCGTCTTGGGCGTGGTCATTTCGTCATGATCCGGATGGGCGCCAGGACAAAAAAGGCTCGACGCAGGCTTGCCAAATTTCATTCGGATGCTCAGGCTACCATGCAGATGGTGCCTGCCAGTTTCCGCCGAGGCCGGAACCGCCTATACCGCAATCAGGTCAAGCAGGAGATTCGGGTGTTCGCCAAGGTTGGCGAATTGGAAGATGGACCGATCTTGCGTAGCCCGAAGTGCCGGAAGGACGCTGCCTGGCATTGGTGGTGATGATGCCGTAACGACCATAACGCCACGGACCCATGCTATACCCTCCAGAAAGCATTTTTCTGGAGGTTTTTTTGAGCACTCTATCGTTTCGCAAAATTACGCTAAGGACCACGGCGTTAGCCTTGGCTTCGATGGCGGCGTATTCCACGTTTTACCTGGCTTCCCTGAACGCTGCGTATGCAGCGCAAGTACGTGGGTCGCTTGTTGATCATGCCGTTTACTCCCGCATGGTCCAGAAGCTATCCCACGGCTCCCTGCGCCTGATTGATACTTTCAATGGACCAGATGGCCTGACCGGGCTTGTGGCCCAACCGGTATCTGGCAAGGGCACCAAAACCCTGGCTTGGGGACTGGACGGGAAGCTGCTCATTGCCGGCCCCGTGCTGGATGCCCAAGGGCAGAACTTGAGCCTGCAGGCGGCCAGGGCACACGGGCTGCTGCCGAAGCCCATGGCCGGAGAAAAGCTCGCCCAGGCCATGCTGAACGCTCCGGGCTTCACTGTGGGCAGCAAGGGTCCCCTCATTGCGGTTTTCCTGGATCCGAACTGCATCTTCTGCCACCAGTTCTGGGATGAAGCCTATCCTCTCGCAGAAGCCGGAAAAATCCGCATCAAGGTGGTCCCGGTCGGTTTTCTGAAGCCGGCCAGCCTGCCCAAAGCGGTAACGATCCTGATGCAGAAGGATCCCGCCGCGGCATGGGCACAAAACGAAGCGAAGTTCGATGTCGCTACCGAAGAAGGCGGCACGGTGCCTGCCAAAACGCTGGATCCGAAGGTCGTCCGGGAAATCCAGGCCAATACGCAATTGCTCGCGCAGACCGGCGAGGTGGCGACACCGACCATCGCGGCCTGCGCCAATCCCGGGGAAAAGACGCCACAGATCTTTCACGGTTTGGCGCCGGATATGCTGGGAAGTCTGGCAAAAGGAACTTCGCTCCTGCCCTCTGGGGCCTGTTCCTGATGGGCAGGATCACACTCCGGCATCTCACCCCTGCCCTGCGCGCCCAGGTCCGTGCCGAGCACGGCATTGCCGTACGCAGCACCATCGCCGTGCGCAGCACCACCGCCGTGCGCAACTCTGGGCGAGAGCGAAAGACGAAGGGGGAGAACGTTTCGCCCTATGCCGAGCGCTTGGGTCGCGCCATCGAAGAACGGTTTGGCGATCGTATGGTACGCGAGTACCGGCCACTGCCTGACCGTCGCTACCGCATCGATTTTGCTTTCCCAGAAGAACGGTTGGCCATCGAGTTCGATGGCTACCGCTACCACGGCTTTTCGCTGGATGGCTTCCGCCAGGGACTCGCGCGGCAGAACGCGCTGGTTTTGGCTGGGTGGCGTGTGCTGCGGTACACGCTCACCGATGTCCGCGACCGTCTGGACGGGATTCTTGCGGATATCGAAGATGGGCTGGTTTTATGATCCCTTTCGACGCACTCGTTGCACAATGTGCCCCGCAAGTGGCGCCCAAAACCATGGCCGCCATCGTGCGGGTCGAATCGGGTGGCAATCCGCTGGCGATGTGGAACAACACCACAGACCAGCGGATCTTGCCCACCACCCTGCAACAGGCACAAGCCTATCTGGCGCAGGCCATGGCGGCAGGGCAAAAGGTCGATGTGGGTATCGCCCAGGTCGATACGGAGAACTTCGCGGCCTATGGGCTGAACCTCGATAATGCTTTCGACGCCTGCACCAATCTGCACGTGGGCGCGGAAATCCTGGCGGCCAACTACGGGCAGGCGGTCGCCCGCTTTGGCCCGGGTCAGGCAGCCCTCTACCATGCCTTCGAGGGCTACAACTCGGGACATCTCTGGGGAGACAGCCACTATGCCAACACGGTATTGCGATCCGCCGGCATCCCCGTCTATGTCCAGTCCTCTGGACGCATGGTATTCCGAAAGCTCGCCTACGTTCTGACTTGGGCATCCCCCATAAGTGATGCAAAACCGTCCGGATCAGTAGCCAAAACCGTTGCTGCTGCCCCGGACACATCCAGCGCCATGGTGCTCCGCCAGGGCGCGGCGTATGTGATGCGGTGGTAATTTCCCTTTTGGAGAATCCGATTTGGCAAACAAAAACCACGGACTGGAGTCCGCCCTCCTGCAATTCCTGAAAACCCCGAGAAAAGATAGCGAAATCCGGGCACAGTTCGGCCTCAAGGGCTTCGATGCCCTCAACAACCTGCTGCGCACAGGGCAGATCCGGTATCTGCAGGAAGGCAAATACCAGGTGTCCGCAGCAAACCTGTCCTGAGCCGCTCCGAAGCGGCGCCATGAGTCCCCGCTATACACAACTGGGCAGACAGCACGTCTTGGCAGACAGCATGTCTTGGCAGACAGCATGTCTTGGCAGACAGCATGTCTTGGCAGACGGCACATCGCCCGCGCCGGAGTCGTCCTCGTGCATTGACGAGACAATCCGCGCTTTGGTCAGGATGGTTCATTGTGGGGTTCGATCTATGTCTTTTGCACGCGATTACCGCTATCAGGCTGCGCGGGACACCAGAAGAAGGTACGGAAGGGTTGGGCTTGCCCTGATGGGGGGCTCATTGCGGGATTTCCGCCGCAAAAAGCTGGAATCTCTCCATCTGCAGGTAGACGACCAGGTCTGTTACGACTTCGGCGGGAAAATCCTGGATCTGCGTGTTACCGCCATCGACGGATTCCGCATTGTCACCCAAGACGCCGAGGGGCGCGTGTTCCGCTTCGGCGGGATCGATGCCTTCGCGCCCGGGGTATGGGAAGGCAACCACAGCACGGTAAGTGCAGAACTTTTCAAGCGGTAATTTCGAGAGAATTTTTCAGGAGATTTTTGGTGGAACGACAATTTTCCGTACAAACGCTGAAAACCTGGGCGCAGGCGTCGAGCCTGCTGGTGAAAACCTCATCGATCCCCATTCTGGAGCATATCCTGATCGACCGGGGATCTGTGGTCCTGGGCAGTCAGGATTCTACCCTCGAATGGCGGATGGAAGATGCCGATACGGTTTCGGAATGGAACCCGGTTGCCATTCCTGCCCGCGATCTGGAGCGCATCGTAAAGGTCTTCCCAGAGGACGGGGTGGTATCGATACGGGAAGATGGGACCGTCCGTTTTGGGAAGTCCCGATTCCATCTGCCGACCCTTCCGGGCAATCAGTACCCGGTACAGGGCAGGCAACTGCCTGAAACATGGATGACATGCCAGAAAGCGGACTTCGACCGCTTCGCGCCTTCCCTGCGCCGCTTTGCCGGCGTGAAGGATGCAAGAATCTTCCTGAACGGGGTCCACTGGGCCTTGTCTGGCGGGAAACTGCGCATGGAAAGCACCGACGGCCACCGTGCGGTGCGTGTCGAGATCCCCTTGCACGGAAATCTCGATTTGGGCCAGGAATCCGCGCCTCTGGATGCCATTCTGCCAACCGATGCGTTGGCTTCCTGGGGCAAGCTCTTGCAGACGCAGAACGTAGACCAGTTTTCTTTCGGGATGAAAAACGGTTTGTTCTGGTTGCAGGCGGGGAGTTTGCGTTTGCGCCTGTCTCCCATCGATAGCCGGTACCCGGACATGAACCCGGTCATGCTCACGGCAGACAAGCGGCCTTTGGTTTTGCATTGTGGGATCGGCGAACTGCAGACGGCCCTGTCCGTGGCAGAAATCGCCCTCGAATCGGACAGGACGCTGCTTCTCGACCTCGAACCGGAAGAGCTTTGTATTACGGGGCGTAGCCAGGAAAAGATGGCGGAAAGCCGTCTGGGTGCATCCTGGTCTGGGTCAGCGCTTCGCAAGGCCTACGACAACAAGTATTTGCGTTCGATGGTCGATTCTTTCCGGGAATGGGAACCGGAAGAAACGGAAATCGAATTGCGGATGGGGCAGGATGATATGGATTCCTGCGTGGTTATCACCCCGTATGGCGAGATGGTCGTCATGCCGATACGGGTTTGATTTTTTTGAAGGAGATAGCAAATGTCGCAAATCAATAATGCGGGTTCTGCCGGATGGCCATTTGAGACAGACCTTGCGTATGGTGACGAATCCTCGCTCTGGTTGATCGGAACGAGGCGTATGGGCCCAGGGGGGATTGACACTGCCTACACCGTTCTTGGCTTTAGCCGAAAGAATCGCAAACTGGATGATAATCAGAAGTTGCTTATCGTTCGCTTCGATAATGGGGCTACCGGAGAGTATCTCCTGAGTCAAGCCCTAAAGGATGAGCAGATCTTATCTAAATAAGTTCATACCAAAGCTTGCATTTGACATGGCAATCAATTCCGCCGAGAAAATCGACAATATCTACAAGCCGTTCACCGTGATTCGGGAACGCCAGCGTTCCTCCCCTGTAGACGTGGCGTCTTTGGCCGCAGATTTTGGCATGGAAATCTTATACAAAGATTGGTCAGATAACTTGTCAGGTGCCATAGGGAAGGACGAAAAAGGCTTCTTCATCATCGTAAACAAGAACCACCCAGCAGTGCGTCAACGCTTCACCATAGCACACGAGATCGCACACTTTGTTTTGCATCATGACCAGATAGGCAGCGGTATTCGCGATGATTGGAGGTATCGCAGCCGCATCAGCGATGCTGACGAGCGCGCAGCTAACAAGCTGGCAGCAGAGATATTGATGCCTGCCAATCTGTTGAGTCAGGTAGCCGCAGAAGTAGTTGGTGTGTCTGGGATCCATGCCGGGGCAGGTGTTAGCCCGAAATACATTGACGACATTGCCCGGAAGCTCGATGTCTCAACCACAGCGCTGGCTATCCGTCTTTGCATGCCTGTGTAACGGGTGAATATTCAGCCGCCAAGCATCCCCCCAGGCTTTGCTTGTCTATGGACCGGTCGATGCGGGTTTGGTCCTGTTTCCAGGCGTCCTCTCCCCCGCTGCGCGCCAGGAGTTCTGGCGGCAGCCTGGAGAGCATGGCGGCGATGTTACGGACGTTCTGCGCCGACTCGGCAACTTCTACCTCTCCGCTCACCAAACCATCGTCCGGATCCAGATCGTCGCTGCCTTCCGACGCTTCCTGAGCGGCAATACCACCCCCAGAAGCCTGCGCAGAAGCTGCTGGCGCAGGGCCTGCGGAAGCGGCAGGCTTTCCTGAAGCATTGTCGGACAGGGAATCCAATGGGTCCCCACCTCCCCCGTTTTGTTCTCCCTCGGGGACTTCGGCGGGCCGGTCACCAGAAGATGCAGCGGATGCATTCCCGGCAGTGTCATCTTCACCCATGAAATCCGTATCGTTCAACTGCGGTGGAGTTTCTGGCGGTACGACCTCCGCCTTTTCGCGTCCCAGCAACTGTGCGTAGTAGGCACTCCCCCGCTGGCTGATGGCATCGGACCTTTGCGGTGGCTTGATTTTTGCCCGCTTGATGAAGGTTTCATTCTTGAAATAGAGGATCTGCCGCCCATACACGGGCGCAAAGCCCGCCACCATGACAATCATGTCGCCGGCCTTGACGATGTTGGGACCATTCTTGATCGGTCCTTGCAAGCGGAGCACTTCGTCCGGCGTGAGCAGATCCCGCCCCTGGTAACTGATAGATCGGCTTTGCCCTTTGGGAGAGGGAAGAAAGCCGCCCTCAAAACTCAGGTTCGAGTTCTCCATGGCAACCGTTTTCTTTCCCAGAGTCTTGGAAAGCCACTCGGCGGTCGTCACATCGTTGGGCGCATAAAAAATGCGGACGTGGCAGTTTTCGATGATGACCGAACCGCCAGCCTTGCCATAGCCGTGGCCTTCATCCTCCAGCTGCGATTTGCTCTGGGTGATGAGAAAGAGCTTGACGTTGTAGCCGGCAAAAAAGGCGATGGCATCCTGGAAGATGTCCATCTTCCCGAGAGAGGGGAACTCATCCAGCAACAACAGCAAAGGATGCTTCCCAACGCATATCATGCGGCCACTTTCTTCCTTGAGCCGGTCTTCGCTGGTGAACTTGGAGGCCACCAGGTTCAATACCAGACGGATCAACGGTTTCAGGCGGTTTTTGTCTTCCGGGCTGGTCACCAGGTACAAGGAAACGGGGTCGTCCGCATCCTGCAGGTCCTTGATGTGGAAATCGGAATACTCGGTCCACTCGGCAACGATCGGATCGCGGTAGAGCGACAGGAAGCTCATCATGGTCGATATGACGCCAGACTTTTCGTTTGCTGCCTTGTTTTTCATTTCCTTTGCGGCCTGCGCAATGGCCGGGTGCACCTCGCTGTTTCCATAGAGGCTGTTCCAGGATTCCAGGAGATTTTTGTTGGCGGGCCGGTGTTTGGTCTGCATCATCTTGTCAAAAGCCTGATCGACGTCTTCCAGTTCGGGGTCGTTCAGGAATGCCGCGACTCCGCGCATGGTCTTGTCCGACTCGGCATAGAGCACGTGCAGGATCACGGAAGTGAGCAACGCAAAGCCCGTTTTCTGCCAGTGGTCATTCAGGCCCTTGCCATCGGGGTCGACGATCATGGTGGCGATGTTCATGACGTCCTTGACCTCGAAGGCCGTGCCAATGCGCACCTCTTCCAGCGGGTTGAAGTGGCAGCATTGTTCTTTGGTCCCCCGGTCGCCGTTGTTGGTTTCCACTCCGGTCAATGGGTCAGCAGCCATACCGAATCCGGGGTTGAACTTGAGGATCCTTTGGCCGATGGATTTGCGCCATCCGGCCGTCAGCAGATAGTTTTCGCCCTTGATGTCGTGGACAACCACCGACTCCTGCCAGCCGCCCAGTAGGGTTGGGAGCACGAGCCCCACGCCCTTGCCGGATCGGGTCGGGGCAAAGCAGATGATGTGTTCTGCGCCGGCGTGTTGCAGATACTCCGTCTGGTCACGATCGTCCGGAATCCCGCCGACGTAACAGACCCGCGTGCTGATTTTGGCACCCTTCTCGGGCAACAGCGCCATGTTGACGATTTCCTCGCGGCTGGCCCAGTGGGCAGAGCCGTGCAGGTCGGTTTCGTACTGCGCCTTTTGCAGGCGTCCAGTCCGGATGAACTGCCAGATGGCCATGGCCAGCGTGGGCACCAGGGTGCCGCCCGCAGCGATATAGGCGGTCAGTTCCATCATGGGGTACTGACGGTACGCCCACCAGGATTTGGCGATTTCCCATGGGGAGTAGATGGGCAGCCCGAGCATGGGCTTGGCGATGTAGCCGGGGAAGAAATTTGCGGCATACTCGGCAGGAATGCAAAACCGCACCCCGAGGCTCGATGCAATATAGGCGGAGAAAACACCCGTCATTGCCGTGGCCACCATCCCCAGCACCGGCGCGTTGCGGATCTGTTGCTGTTTGCGGTAGTCCAGGATGTTCTGTTTTGGCTGGTGAAACTTTGGCATGACATTCTCCAAAAGCGCTGCCTTGGTATAGCCGTGGCGGCTCAGGATCGGGGCGCCATGGTGACCTGCTATACTCTATTGCAAGACTGTTCTTGTGATGCTGTACCATCTCCTATGAGACTAGCCCGCATCATCGCGGGCTTTTTTGGCAAAAGTGCGTTTTGGTTCTGGAAGATGTGCTGAATATGGATTGCCAACACGAAGAAACAAAGGTTGTGGAATCACGGAAAAAAGAAGACGGCAGGGTTTGCCGCCGTCGGGTTTGTGAAATCTGTGGGCACCGGTTCTCGACGGTCGAGATCCCTGTCGAAGAATATCTGGAGTTTTGCGAACTCAAAAAGAATCTGTCCAAAGACTGATTTTCAGGACAGAATCGCCATCCGCACGTTTTCCTCGGTCACCGGCCCGGCAATGCCCGCCCGATCCAGAAGGATCCGCCAGACCGACTCCGGTAAGGCAATGCGGACAGGCTTGTCTTGCTGTGGCGCAGTGGCTCCAGACGCTTCCTCGTCCGTGTCTGTCCCGGAATCCTCGACATCGTATCCAGGATGGATTCCCTCCTCATCCGTGGCTTCCTGTTCGGTTTCAGGCACGGTTTCCGGTTCGAAAACCGTATCGGTTTCTGATTCGGTTTCTGTGACGATGGGATGCGCCGCAACGTCTGCCGATTCTGGCTCCGTCTGCGGACTCCATCCATCTTCTGGTGTGCCAGGATTTGCCTTGGCAGGCTCTGGCTCAGCGGGCTCTGGCTTGTCAGACAATAACTCGCCAACGGGCACTTGCGAGGCAGATACAGACGCACCAGTAACCGGCTCACCGACAGCCCGGGAACCATCTTGGGAACCGGCGGCTGACCCCATTCCGCCATCGGTACCCATTTGCCCTCCCGCACTTTCAGAAGGTATGCTCGAAGCACCCAGGGTCGCTGCGGGTTCCCGCAATGCGGGCTCCTGCAACGCAGGCTCCTGCAATGTGGGCTCCCGCAAATCCACCGTAGAAAAAGCATTTTCCTCACGGATTTTCTGCGCTTCGATATCCATCAACAGCGATCGGGTAATGTGGTACCCGTCCCGAAGCCGTGAGGTCAATTCATCCAGCCAGTCGTCCCGGCCGTTTTCCATCCAGGTCAACAGCCGGCTGATCTCTGCGCTGGATACCCGGTCCAGGTCCGTATCCAGGCGCCTGGCAAGCAGCTTCGCTTCTTCGCTGGTTCTGGCCAGCACGACATTGATCCACCCGCGGCTGCGCCCCAGCCGTCTGGATAGCTCTTCCTTGGAAAGCCCTTCGCTATCGAGCAGGGCGCGGATCGCGGCGCCAATGTCCTCGATGCGCATATCTTCCCGCGCCAGGTTTTCGACCAACTGCATTTCGAGCCGCTGGCTGCCATCCACTTTGGGCTGCACCACGGCGGGAATGCGCGTGAGGTCGTACTCCTTGCGCGCACAAGGTCTTCCGGCGTCTCTGGCCATCCTTGCCGCGCGCCAGCGCCGTTCGCCGGAAACGATCTGGTAACGGCCATTGTCCATGGCCTGTACCGTAATCGGCTGTAAAATCCCGTACTGGAGAATGCTTTCCGCGAGTTCTTCCAGGCTTTGCCCGGACTCGCCCGCTTCCATGCTGCGCCGCGGCTGGTCTGGATCCGGTTCCACCAAATCCAGAGGCAACCGCAAGGCCACCAGGTCTGCGCCGGGATTCTCCGCGGGAGCAAGGGTCGGTTTCTTCCCCAGGGCCTCCTGGGTGATGCTGCGCATGGACTCCAGATCGATTCCGGCCAGGAGACTTGGCTTGACTTTGGCGTTCACGCAACACCCCCTTCTTCTTCGTCAGGATCGAATTCGTCCGAAGACGACGCTTCGAAGTCCAACTCTCCAGCCAACTTATCCAGCAAATCGTCTTCGTCCTTCCCTTCCACGGGGATCTGAGGACCCCCGCCGGAATCCGGCTCACCGGAATCAGGTTCGCCAGAATCAGGTTCGCCAGAATCTGGCGATTCGTCCGGACTACCCGCCTCTCTTGCCGTTTCCTCTGTTACCACAGGCGCGTCAAAGGTGCCACGGCGTGCCTCCTGCGTCTCCAGAATGGCATCCGCGTCGAGCGGGCTTGGGTCCTCCCCTTCATCGGCTTCTTCCCCCTGGCTTTCCGCGGTATCAGGCAGGTTCCGCAACAGGCTGTAAAAAGCCTGATACCAGGCATCCTGCTGTTCCTTGTCCCGGCAGGCGGCCCAATAGGGTTTGCCGATGCGCAAGGCGCTGCGTACATCCTCGCGCTCAAACAGGATCTGTGGCATGACGATCTGGGCGAGATTGCTTTGCAGGTCTTTGGCAATGGCCCAGTTTTTGGTGGAGTTCCCTTTCAGGCGGTTGATGAGCACACGCACGGACAGTTCGCTGTTCAACTGGATCACTTCCCCCAGACAGAGATCCATCATGGAGGAAAGCCCTTGGGTGCCCAAAGCATCCGGGGTGACCGGGACGACCAGGGAATTGGTGATGAACATGGGGGCCATCTGCCGGACATTGGGGGCCGGCGGGCAGTCGATGACCACCACATCATAAAGCCCCTGGCCGCTATCCAGGTGCCGGAGCTTGCCCAGCACCCGGATGGCTTCCTTCATGTCGTTGTCCACGGCATCCAGGAGATAGGAAGCCTGCAGAAAGTCGAAGCCGAAAATGGCGGACCTTTGCAGTGGCGCGGGCTTGCTGTCGTCCCAGAGGTCCAGCACCGTCCCCTCGCTCGTCTTGTGCAGGTCCCCGTCTCCAGAGACCAGAAAAGTCGAACTACCCTGCTGGTCCAGATCGACCAGCAGGGTGTTGAGGCCAAGTTCATGGGCCAGGATGGCCATGTGCACGGCGAGGGTCGTCTTGCCCACGCCACCCTTCTGGTTGGCAAACGTGATGATGTGCGTCATAGGGGGAATCTCCTCAATGGACAGGGCGGTCTGGATCGTTCCGCAGGATGTTTTGCACAATGGCAGAAACGCTGGTGTGTTCTGGCAGTTGTGCGATTTTTTGCGCCGCTTCCCAGGAGAGCCAGATGGCAAAGGGTTCGTAAGGTGGGTCTGGCACCTCGCGGTTCGCCCGCCGCAAGCCCATGTGCGTCAAGTCCTGCATGGAGAGGATTTCCAGCATGTGGGAAACCCGCGCCGAGCGTTCCTGTGGGGCATCGCGATAGCGCTCGGCGATCTGGTCGCGCCGAAGTCTTGGGATGATGCGGATCTTCAAGGTTTACCCTCCATAGGGATCGAGTTCTGTTGGGGCTGCAGGCTCGCCGCTGGTCGTCGTGCCGACAAAGTCCGCCCCGTGTACGTAGGGACCTGGGAATACCAAATCCTGGGTTACCACCACGTTGAAGGCGTAGCCGGGACGGATGGTGATGGTTGGCGCGATGTTGATGTACTTCTGGAACATTTGCGCTTCCGCCTGCCCAAAGGTCTGCGCCAGGGCCTGCTCACCATCCTGCAATGCCTGGTTACCCGTCACCCCTGTGGTATTGGTGGATGTGCTGGTCGGGCTCGCAATCGACATGCCCACGTCGATGAAGGACAGCAGGAGCGCGTTCTTGAAGATTTCCCAGGTGTGGTTGTTCACCAGATCCTTGAAGCCCGCATAGCCCCGCGGCGAACTGCCCTCCATGCTGCCCAACTGGATGTAGGTGCCGTTCGGAAACTCGATGCGCGTCCACATGACGCCTACCCGGTCCTGCCCCATGGCTGCGCCAGACACATAAGTCCCCACGAGCTTGCTGCCCGCCGGGATGAGGACGTAGGCCCCATTCAGGCTGTTGTAGACCGGATGGTCCACTACCGCCGTCACCTGCCCGGAGATGTCGGACTTGATGCCCGTGGTCAGCAATGCGGGGATGACGGAACCCTGCAGGAGTTCATACGGACTGACTTCCTTGCGCACCAGATGCGTGTCGTAGACGGATTCCGTTTTCTTCCCTTTGCCGGTCATTTCCGCAATGGACTTGGCCAGCGTCAACTCTTTGTCGGGATTCGCCAAGATGGATTGTGCAACGGCAGTTGCTGCCTGTTGCTGTGTGTTGCCCCAGGAAAGCGTACTCCCGCCTGTGCCACCGCCACCGCCAATGGCGGCTTCGAATGCCATTTGCTGCGGGCTGGGAGTTGCAGGCTGGGCGGGTTGCGGCACAGTCTGGGGGGCTACAGAGGATGGCGTTGCTCCCGATCCGTCTGGGGTGGAAGCTCCAGAAGCAACCGGACTCGTGACCGGCGCTTCTGGAGCGGCCAGTCCTGGTTTTTGTTTCGGTGGTGCCGCAACATCCGGCGCCCGATGCGGTTGCATGGTCTGCGTTTCACTGCCGCCAGAAAGGGTCGGCAAGTATTTGACCGACAGAAATCCAATGCCACCAATGGTGGCAACCGCCATGACCGTTGCCGCAGCGATTTTGCCGGATTTCAGGTGAGCGCCCAGATTTTTCTTGTCCGGGAGAATCGCGCCGCGGACCTTTTTGCCGCCGCCCTCTCCCGTTGGAGTGCTGTTGTCGGCCATGGGTCACTTCCCCTCGTGAACGAGTTTCACCACTTTCCCGGAATCGCCTTTGCCGGCAATCAGCAGGATTTTTGGCGGGACACCATCGACGATGTAATAGCCATCGCGAAACTGGGTGTTGATGATGGCGTTCTGCCCTGCGGCATTCTCGGCCAGAATCGACGGAATGCCGCCCTGGCTACCCTGCCCTGGCTTGAACTGGATGAAGGTCTGTTTGCCGTCGTCAAAGACCCGCTCCGGCATGATGGATCTACAATCGCTATTGCTGAACCAGCCACCACCGGCGCAGTGCATTTTCCAGTTGAAATCCAGGTCCGCCGCATCGATGGAGGGGAGTGGCGCCACGGTCTCTGTATCCACCTTTTTGTGGAAGGATTCGCTTGCCGCCTGATCCTCCTTCCAGGTGTGCTCGATGGCATCCGGGTAATAAAAGCCGATCATGGGCGTGTAGCGGTTGGCGTCGCTGACCACCTCAATCACATAATTCATTGGCTTGCCGCTTGCCGATGTGCCGCTGATCACGAGGTCCCCATGCAGGCCGGCAAACTTCGGGGTTACCGCGACTTCCGGCTGATCACCAGCCATCAAGGTATTTACCTGCCAAAAAGCCGGAGACAGCCCAATCCCTTTATTGGGCTTCATGCCCGCCTGCAGCACGATGAGCGAGGTGTGCAAGGGCGCGGTAACCAGGGTTGGCAAGGACTGCCCATAGGCATAGAGCACTTCGCCGTTGGTGCCGGCAATGGGGGGCAGGTTTTGCATGCGTCCGGATTGATAGGCCTGCATCAGGGCAATTTCCGCTGCATGTTTGCTGCGCTTGGAAATCACCCCTTCCGGCGGGGCCTTGATGGCCTTTTCCCAGATCTCCGTGGAGCTTTCCCTGTGGGGGACGACTGAACCGTCGGTCCCCGTAGCCACCACATCCGGCTGGCTCACGGTCGGCACTGCTGGGGTATTCGTGCTGGTGGATGGGGTCGGCAGGTATGCCATCTTTTTTGCATTTTTTACGGGTGGCACTTTCCCGGGAATGCCGGCAGGTGCGCCACTTTCCGGGCCACCAGAAAGACTTGGGGCGACAGAGGTGGTGGCCTCCGTATTGCCAGGCACTCCGGTCGATTCAGAGGTGCCAATAGAAGGAACGTATGGTCCGGCAATGGCGGCCTGGACACCCAGGCATGCGAGGGAAACCGCAATAGCAACAGTACGGAAACGGTGCATGAAAACTTTCTCCTGCATCATGGAATCTGGTTCCAGGTAAAGGACACAATGAAAATACCGAATGGATCGACTTTCAGGACTTTGGGGTTACTGGAAGGGGGCTGGATCCGGTACGTGACCGTGCCTTCATAGTCTTTCTGGTACTTGATGCTGCCGCTGGCCCCATATTGCGTTTCCGTCCACTGGACCTGCATGGTGCCGCCCTTGGCCGTGGGGTTGCCGACGGGCAGGACAGACGTAATATCCACGGTTCTTCCGCCTTCATTTTTTGAGAAGTTGGAATAGGGATTGTGTCTTTGGAAATAGGATGTCAGTTGCTGGCTTTCCCGGTTGCCGACGATGTCGTAGGTCGACTCGTAGATCTGCTTTTCGGCTGCAACGACCGGCAGTCGTTCACGAACGTCGCGAACCCAGTGGGCTATGACGTGGCGCACCACGGGCAGGTCGTAGGTTCCTGCCTGTACCTCCTGTGCCAGATGTACGGCTTTCCCGAGATGATCTACCTCGACCACGTAGGGCACAACGTGCATGCGGTCTGCCTCATAGACCATGCCGGCACCGAAAATCGCCGCGATGCCAATGGCGCCAAAAGCCATCATGCGCCAGTTTTTCGCTTGTGCGACATAATCGCCATAGCGCTCCATCCATTCGCGTCTGGCGGCCAGGTACCATTCCGGGTCTTTCTTTCCGCTCTTTGCTTCTCGATCTGCCACGTCAAACCCCGCATGAAAAGTTCTGCCTTGGTATAGCAGAGCACTTTCCAGATATGGGTCAGGCGTTCTCCGCCTCGATCTCTGGCACGCCCATAAGCCGTCCCCACGCCCAGGACGTGTTGCGCTGGATCGTTGGGATACCGGTTCCCTGTGCCCACCATTCGTTATTGGTGAGCAACACCACCTGCGGGTGCTGGACGATTCCCTCAAGCCACACGAAGGGCAACAACTGGTCATAGCAGATGGACGCCCATGCCCGCACGCCGTCAATCTTCTTCGCCGGGGTCCACCAGGCGGCTTCGTAGCCGACATTTTGCGACAGGACATAGCCGGTTCCTCTGGACCACGGATGCCACATCGAGACAGGCACCGGCAGGGTAGAGTTGAACAGGATGCGCGGTTTGCCTGCATGCCGTAGCGCCACAATGGAGTCGGTCATGAGACCGGGCTTGCGCGGCACGGAGAAACCGACCAGCCAGGTCTGGCCTTGCGGGATAGCCTGCTGGATTTGCCACTCATTGCCCAACCAGGCTGTTTCCAGTGTCTCCGGCAGCAACAGCACTTTTGCACCTTTCGACTGCGCCAGCGTTTGCCGGATGATGTCCACCCGCCGTTGCAGGGTGTACGCCAGACTCACTTTGCTTGGCCCCACATCCAGATGTACGCCGGTCCAACCGGTCGGGATCTTCGCAACGGGCAGGACGAGCACGGCGAGGTTGCAGAGTCCTGCAATGACTGCGATAGAGGCCAAAAGCGAGTATTCCCACCAGAGGACCACCAGGAGCACCAGACCAATCACAAGTGCCCCAGGGGGGGTCCCTGCGCCAGGAAACAGCACGCCCAGCGATGCCAATGGGGAAAGCCAGTCGAAGAACGACAAGGGCGGAACCAGCGCATCGAAAAGCAGGACCAGCAGAGCTTTCCATGGCCGGTTGGCAAAGGTCCAACCCATCGAGAGCAGTGTTGCCGATCCCAGCCAGAGGAAAGCACCTTCCCATACGGGCGCATGTTGTCCAAAAAATACCGCCACTCCGCGCAAAAGGCCAATGCTTCCCGCGGCATAATAGGATAGCGCTACCGCAAAGCGCATCCACCGGCGGTCTTGCCGCAAGACGAGAAAAACCATCAGAGGCGAAAGGGTTGGCCCCAGCCAATGTACAGGTGCCATCCACGAGGCCCCGCACAATGCAGAAAGCAGCGGAGACAGAAAAACCAGAACGGATCGCCATCGACATGGTGGAGACACGAATATCCCGTGGCTGGTGTTCAAAATTCTACTCCGTGCATAGGAAAATCCAGGATGGAACCGAGATCCCGAGAAAAGAGTCCGGCAATGGAATATGCATCCAACATACTGGAAATCTGCACACGATTCCCGGCTCCTAATGAACAACTTGACGAATCTGGAAAACCGCCTCCAGATCGATTCTCGCCCACTTTTTCTCCAGACGCTCCAGTGCCGCCCGCGGAGAAATATCGAGGAGTACCAAGAGGGTCCCGGCAAAGCTGCCGCGCAGCCACTGCCTGGCCTTTTCCCCATCGTGGCGGAAAGATTCCTCCACCGCCTGCAGCAGAACGAGCGCGATCAGATCGCGTTCGTGCTGGGTTTCTGGAATTTTCGCGAGTTCTTGGCTTGCATCCAGGTACGTACTGTCTCTCAAAAAGTCCTCCTTTTCAGCGTGTGGTCTCTGGATGGTATAGCCACATGTGCTGGCGCTGCCGATCACGAGGGCCAAGCCCTGGCTTGCCCGATCCCACCTGGACTTAGCAAGCCCGCATCCATGAGGCGCCGCGCTATACCGTAGCGGGTGCTGCGGAGTGTTGAGGGGGCAAGTTTGCGTACAGAAGGCCTGGCGATCGACAAGGAAGCCAAAAACACCACGGGCAATTCTGTACCACAGACCTCGTACGGCATCCGTGCCTCCGGCTGGGTTGCCAGCGCCATCACCATTCTCTGTGCGCTGGTCCTCGCCATCGATCATGCAGCCCCCATGAAATGGCTATTTCTCGGCTGGAGCGTGGCCAATACCCTGTGGGTCTTTTATGCCCTGCGCCTGTCCTCGATGTCCCTGCTCTCGAGTCAGATCGTGTTTTGCCTGATCGATGTGGCCGGGATGCTGCACTACTGGATTCTTTGAACCCGAAGGAGTACGCATGTCGGATGCCGCAAAACCCACAACGCCGGGAATTTCTGAGCCATTACGGAATTTTTACGCCCACCTGTTCGAGGCGATGGAAATCCTGATTGGAGAACACCAGAGTTTCGGAAACTGGGCCGTTGGGGGTATTCCCGATCTGCGACCGCAGAAGGCGCAGAAATCCCTGGGGCTGTGGTATGCCGATGGCGCGATTCCCGGTATCGCCGTTCCCGGTGCTGTGAGCCTGGCTCTGGTGCCGGGAGACACGCGCGTGGGACTCTTCTTGCCCTGTGCGGCCTTGCAAGGGAAAAACGGGATCACCTGGCTCGAAGATGTCCTGGCGCAGTCGTTCAATGGGGAGCGATGTTCCATCGTGCGCCGGGATGCCAACCAGGTGCTGTTCGATTACCACTTTTCGGGTGAACCCTTTGACCCGGCCAGCCTGCACGCCGCCATGCTGGAACCCGATGGCCCCATGGCGCAGATACTGGCCCAGCGGCTGGCCTACACCGTCTCGACCCTGTGGGTCAATGCCATTCGGGTGCTGTACGCCGATGGCAAGGTGGGGTCGGACGATTTTCTGGTCCGCTCAATGCGACCGCTCGCTCCAGACGATCTGCAGGGTTTGCCGTCTGGAGTGCTGGTGCAGAGCAACGAGATTGGAGACAAGGTCTATGTGAGCTACATCCGGGCACAGGCGACGGACGCTCAGGTACTCGATTACCTGCGCAAACTCGGTGTCCACGGGGACCCGCTTACCGTCGAACGCTTGGAGGAAACGGCACTGTGATCCGGGACCCATCCTCTGTCGCCTTTCGCCGTGAACCCATCGTCCGGCTGCGCGATGGGGCCATTCTGGGTGAAGAATGGCTCCTGGATCACCGGCCCCTGCCCGACCGTAAGAAAGACTGGCTGGTCGTGGTCATGGCCATGGTCGAGAAGGTACCGGTGGCCAAGACCCCGGACGACCGATTCATTTCCGTCAACGCCGACACCGGGCAGTTGTCCTGCTCCCACTTCCAGCCCTTGTGGGTGGCGCTGGCGCGGCGCTGTCGGGAGACACATCGCCGGCTGGTCATCGAGTGGACGGAAAGCGCCAAGGTCATTTCTCGCGACGCCGTGAATCTGCTTGCCTGCTTGCGGGAAGATCTTGGAGTCGAGATCGCCATCGACGACGTGGGCTCGGCGGGCCTCGACAGCCTCTGGCGCATCACCCAGATCCGGCCCGACTGGATCAAGGTGGACGGCAACTTTTTCCATCGCGCGCTCACCGATCCGTTCACCCGGGATGGTTTGCGCCGCATCGTCGATATGGCCAACGAAAACCGGATAGGCTGCATCGTCGAGTGGATCGAGAGTGCGGAACATGGTGACGCGGCCAGCGAATACGGTGTGGAGTATGGTCAAGGATTTTGGTGGACCAAGCCAATCGCGCAAAAACGGACTCCGTGCAACGTGCTCTGAGCGACACACAAGTAAGGACGGATATCGTCTCTATCTGTCCTCCTGGCGGTCCTTCCTGGACGCCTTGGAGGGGCGATGGCCAGACGCCAAGCATCGGTGCTAAAGTGCTCTTATGTGGACGCGCGACGACTACTGGCTGGCTATACACTTCAAGCTGCAACTTTATGAAGCCATGGGCGAGGCGTTCCAGCGTTTGGTGGCCGATGTGCTGATGGCACACTACCAGGATTTCGTGCCGGTTCGCCCGTCTGGATCAGTGGGCGATCACGGCAATGATGGCTATGTGCGCAGCCTTGGCGTTTTTTTTCAAGTCTATGGGCCGGCTAACGTCCAGGAGCGGGAAGCAGCGCGCAAGGCACACGCGGATTTTGCCAAGTTGCGACGGCATTACCCTGACTTGAAGTCCTACCGCTTCGTGCTCAACGACCGCTTCCGGGGGATCCCCGCGAGCGTATTGGATGAGCTGAACGCTATGCAACGCGAAACCGGCATCGATTGCCAGGCCATAGGCGCTGGCCATCTCCTCGGTCTGTTTCGCGGGCTTGCGGCCGAGGCGCGTACGCTGATCGTACAGGGTGTGCCAGGGGATCTGCCCGACTGGATCGACCCCCGCGCCGTGGCTGAGGTGCTCGAACATCTCGCGCGCTACGATGCAGGCTGGGGTGACATCTCCAAGCGCCTCGCGCCGGACTTTGACGAAAAAATCCGCTTCAACGGCCTCGATGGTTTCGCCGCCGACAGGCTGCGCAGCCTGTCCTATCAGGTCGGCAGCGTCGATGCCTTCTTCCAGGTGCGCGACCCGGCACTTGCGCAGGCGGTAGCGCAAGAGCTGCGCGTGCTGTACGCCAAAAGCCAGCAAAGCATTGCGGAAGTTGACGAAGACGCCGCAGCGCTGCGCTATGTCTGGATGATCAAGCGCATCATTCCGCCTGACGCGCGGAAGCGCCCGATCGTGCTCAAGGCTTACCGCGAGGCCGCCGAAACGGTGCTGGCCAAGTATTTTGAAACCTGCGACGTCTATGACACACCTGGAACTAGCGGTCGCACCGCATGAGCACATCCGCTTTGCCGACAGCCTGGTCGGGCTAGCGGGGTATGTTCGCACGCTGCTTGCCGATGCGCCACGCACACTCGACGAGCTGCTGGCGCAGCTTGAGCGGCCGGACAGCCTTTTGCCCTCGCGGCCCGACATGGGCGAACTTGCTCTGGCGGTGACGCTACTCTACGCCATCGGGGCAGCCCGCCTGACGGACGGTGACCGTGTGGAGCTTGTGGCATGAGGCTCATCTGCCTCAGCTGCGACCGGCCAAGCTTCAAGCCTCTGGTGTTTCGACCCAGCGGCCTGTCCGTGCTGGTGGGCGACGCGCAGCAAGAGCAGGGCAGTTCCAATGGCGTGGGCAAGACACTAGCGCTGCGCCTGGTGCACCACTGCCTAGGGGCGCACCCTCGTCAAGAGCTGAAACATGGCGTTGGCGACTGGCGCTTTGCACTGGAGTTCGAGATCGGTGCTCAGAAACACCGCATTGAACGCAATGGCGATGGGTCCGACATCACCATTGACGGCGAGTCGCTGAGCGTGCGTTTGGTGCGCGACTGGCTCAACTGCCACGGTCCGTTCGTGCTGCCGCAACGGGGCGGCTTGACCTTCCGCAGCCTCTATCGGCGTTTTGCGCGCGTGGAGCGTCAGGATTTACTCGACCCCGTGGCGCTCGGGCATGAGGAGAAACATCAGGGCCTCGTGCATACCCTCTACTTGCTTGGGCTCGACATCGATCTGGCGCTGGGCAAGATCGCGCGCCGCGAGCGCCTGTTGCAGCTCGACGCCAACCTGAAGCTGCTTGCCCAGGCCGACAGCCGCCTGCGTGACCTGCTGCGCACTGGCATGGCGACGCAGGCGCAAATTGCCGAACTGAAAAGAAATATCGATGAGTGGCAGCGCCGACTGGATGCCATGCAGGTCGCCGACGACTACGAGCAGGTGCGCCAGGATGCCCAGCGATTCACCGAAGCACTGCGCCAGCACGAAGCGCAGCTTGCGCGCATCGATTTTCAGCTCAAGGGCATCGAGCGGGCGCTCGACAGAAGGCCAGACATCACCCGTGAAGCCTTGCTGAGCTTTTACCGGGGCCTTGAGCACGTGTTCAAGCCCGAGATGCTGGCGCACTTCGAGGCAGTCGAGTCGTTTCACCGCTCGCTAGCCGAACAGCGCCAGCGGCGGCTCGAACGCGACCGCATCGCGCTCACCCAACAGCGCCAGCGCATCGAGCAGGAACGCCGCGAAGCCGCACGCCAACGCGACGAGGCGCTTGCCTATCTGGGTAGGCACCACGCCATGGACGATTATGTTGCAGTGGCGCAGCGCTTGGCGCAGATGCGCGCAGATGTCGAGCGGCTGTGCCGCTACGAGGACGCCAAGTCTGCTTGGGAGAGAGAACGCATCGAGATCCAGGAACAGGATGCCGAGGACAGCCGCCGCGCCAGCGACTACTTGGCCACACGCCCCATTGACTGGGCCGACCGACGCTATCGTGAGATGATCCACACCCTCTACCCGAATGAGCCCTGCGGCATCACGCTGGAAAACAACCTAAACCCGAACAATAAGTTGCGCTACAACCTGGCGGTGCAGGTGCAAAGTCAGAACTCCGACGGCATCAACGCAGTGCGCGTCATGGCGTTCGACTGGCTCATCTACCGCTACGGCGCACACCACACCATGCGCCACCTGTGGCACGACAACGGCCTGTTCGACCCCGTGGATCCACACCAGCGCGCTGCCTGGCTTAGCCTCACGATGCGCGAACTGCAAGCCTCGGACATGCAGTACATCGTCTCGATCAACACAGAAAACTTCGCCTCCACGCGCGAGATGCTCTCGCCGCAGGAGGCGCAGGCGCTGGATGAGGCTGTGATCGTGCGTCTCTTGGGTGATGCCGACGAGCACAAGCTGCTGGGGGTACGCTTCGGCGTGGGAAGCCGGACCGCATGATGATCCGGTGTGGTCCCACTCCTAGTAACGCCGCCCCCCACGGTAACTCCAACCACCCAGATCTGAAAAGCCCAGACGGGGCAATGAGTTACGCAAGAAAACCTTGCGAACAATAGAAAGCATTAGCCGTGGGGAGATTCACGGACCCAGACCTGGGAAGCCGACCCAGGAAGGACGCTCCTTTTCTTTCGGAAAATCGCCGAAGCCGGGGTGGGAGCAGTCGAGTCTTAGCTTGGCTCAGCGGGCACAAAAAGCGCCGATTCGAACGCGGCCCAGGCAGATTGACGCAGAGTGGCGGCCTCAGAGCGCTTCGCCTGCGCACTCGTGTCAGCCGCACTCAACTCCGAAATCAGGGCCTTCTGAACTGCAATGGACGGCAGGGGAATCGGGGCTGTCCGAATGACGCTCGAGTTGATCGTTCCTAATCCGCTGGTGGTCTTGCCAGACTTGAAGAAGTGATCGCGGCCGGCCTCGCTGTTGAACCACGCCATGGCGAACTCCGGCAGCAGAAGGGACTGTTGCGGCCGGGCTTTGATGATGTGGTTTTGGTGAACACAGTCCGTGATCTCGCCGTTCCAGAGCGCCACCCGGCCAAGCTCGGCGCGACTTCCGTTTCCTTCGACAAACAAGATGTCGCCGACTTCAAGACGCAGGCTCGCCATGTCGGCATCGGGGACATTGATCGTCTTTATCTTGTCCAGGATCAAGCGTCCGCGCTGCACGTTCGCCACGCGCAGGTAGGGGCGCGCGTGCGTCCCCGGACGATTTGTTGGCGACTTCTGAAGACCATAGCTGACGGCTGCGACGGTTCCGAGTTCGACAATGGGGCACGTCGCAACACGTACCCCTTGATCGCCCACAGTAGCGCGCAACATGCCCTCGTGGCTCCATAGCTCCACGTCCTTGAACCGCGCCACGAATACCGGACGATCCGGCAAGGGCGGTGGCGGAGCCACGCCCAAAGCGGTCTCGAAGGCCAGCCAGCCAGCGCGCTCGATGGCTTCGGCCTCCCGTTCCAGTTGCTCGGCGCGGGTCAGTGCGTCAGCGTAGGCGGTAATCAGCACATCCTGTTCTGCCAGCGAAGGGACGGGAATTTCGAGACTCAGGAAACCTTCCGGCGTGACGCGCTTGCGGCCACTGGTGCCGGATGCTTTGCGCTGCAGCTCGCCCTTGAAGTGATCCGCCCGCAGCAAATGGTGCAGGTATGCGGGGCGCAGCTTATCTGCCCTCGGTGTAAAGACCGGATATTCGCTAGTGACCACCGCCTTGGGGATGCTCGATGGAATTAGCCCGACCGCACCATTGCGCGCATCGATTTTCGAGAACACGAGGTCTCCAGGATAAGCAGCGAACATCGACCCCTTGAAGGCCTCGGCACGCTCGCGCGGCAGCACCTCGCCCGAGAACTTGATGGTGATGGACTGCCAGTCGCCGAGCGCACCATTGACACGCACCGGCTCATGGCGCGGGATAACGACATCCCTCAGCGGTGACACAGGGAAGCCGCTGGCCCGTACCGAGCCAGCTTCATCTTCAATCCAGCGTTCTATCTCCCTCCACCGCCGGATTACGCAGTGGAGGGCCCCGGAAAATTTGGCGTTGCCTCCGGCTGCGCGCCTTGTGCTAACCAATGCGCGAACTCTCGATAGGCTTTGAGCAGCTCGGGCAGATCGTTTGCCACACCCTCGCCGGTTTCCCCGGTGGAGGTGATGCCAACGCTCTTGGGTGCGGCAACGAATACGGGATAGTCAAACCGCTCGCGCACCCGCGCCCACAGGGCGGCGGTGTGGGCTTCGTCGATGGCCTTGTACTTCGCCTTCAGCTCCGAGAACAGGGCGTCGCTGCGCTTTCGCACGGCGGCCAGCGCGGCGTCGGCCTGTTTCTTCAGTTCGGCGGCGGCCTTCTTGTGTTCCTTGTGTTCCTTGGCGGCCTCGCCAGTCCATGCCGGCTTGTTTTGCACGGTTGGCCTGGCTTGCCGTGGATAGGCAGGCGCCTCGCCGTGCTGCCAACGCAGCAGCGTGCGTTGTATGCCCAGAGCCGCCAGTTCGTCGAGCAGGCGTTGCACTTCGGCATCGTCCCCGCAGACGATGCGCGGCGCGTATGCAGCATGGGCTTCGTCGCGCTGCTGGTCGAAACGGGCATCCAGCTCCGCATGCGCTTGCGCCCAGGCAGCCTCCCATTGCGCAGCCTCCGCTTCCGTGAACTTGCGCAGGAACACCAGCGAGGCTTTGACCGTGGCGTTGCTGGAGCGGAAGGTTGCTTCCGGCAGGCTGACCACGGCCAGCAGCTTGGCTTTGCCCTCGGCCCAGCGGCGCAGCCAGGCGAGCGAAGGATTGTTGAGATTTCCATCGGGCAGCACGATGCCCATGCGCCCGCCGGGCTTGAGGAGATTCAGGCAGCGCTCGACAAAGATCAGCTCGGTTGGGCGGTTTTTCTTGCCCTTGCCGATCTCAAACAGATCCAGGATGGGCTTCCTGGCGGCAGCGGCGGCGAGCAGGCTCTGATGGCTTTCTTCCCAGGCTGGTCCGTAGCCGCCCTCGCGGCAGCGTGCCAGATAGGCTTCGTCTTTGGGCACGCGGGTTTCATCGCTGCCGCCGACCTTCTGGTCGCGCCCAACGTTGGAGCCAAACGGCGGGTTGGTGAGCACCACGTCGAACCGCCCACCGAAGATACCGTTGATGTCGAGCAGACCGTCGTGATAATGGATGCCACCGTGCCCGTCGCCATGCATGATCATGTTCATCTTGGCGGTGCGGGCGGCACGCGGTTCGGCATCGGTGCCGTAGATGCATTGCCAGGCAAGACGCCCGACGCGGGTGTCGATGGGCTTATTGTTGTCGTCGCTGGGAAGCAGCTCGCGGTTCAGGCGCGAAAAGGCTTCCTCGATCTGCCGTTCTTCCTCCTCCTCGGGCAGGCCCAGCGCTTCGATGCGGGCACGCTCTTCATCCTTCTGGCGCTGGATGTCGGCCACGATCTGGGCGCGCACGTGCTCGAAGGCGCGGATCAGGAAACCGCCGGAGCCGGAGGCCGGATCGCAGATCCGTTCGCCTTCCCGCGGGTTGAGCAGATCGACCATGAACTCCACCACTGGGCGTGGGGTAAAGAACTGACCTAATTCGCCACGGAAGGTGGTGCCAAGGAACTTCTCGAAGGCGAGGCCCTTGATGTCGTCTCCGGTCTTGGAGAGATCGAAGCGTTCCAGTTGCTTGACGATGCGACGGAAGGTTTCCTCTGAGATGTCGAGCTTGTCGGATGCGGCAAAGAGATCGTCCGCTTTGTAGTAAGCCTTGGTCTGCTCGAACAGTCCGTCGTGCACCGCTGGGTCGGTAGGCAAACGGACGGCGGCGCGGCGGTCGATGTAGTCTGTGGTGAAGGTGCCGTGCTGGCCGGAACGCTCCACGTACATCTTGATGAACAGGATTTTGGAGATGGTGTCGAAGGCGCGGCCCGGGTCCATTTTGTGTACGTCGCGCAAGATGCTATGGCAGACGAACAGCAAATCCTGAAACTCCTTGCGGTTGAAGGCGCGCAGGGATTCGCGGATTTCCTTCAGCCGGCGGGCCGAGCCCCAGTCCGTGGCCTTGGGAATCTCGTTGATGGCAACGAATTCCCCCGGCAGACCAGGCACCAGCTTGAACACGGCTGTGTGCCGCGCATTGGTGGCGATGAAAAACTCGCAGCCGGTGGCGCGGGTGTAGGACTCGCCCTGGTAGTAGTCGCGCTCCTGAATTTCGATGGTGTCGGTCTTGCATTCGACGACCAGAACGGGCGTGCGTCCGGCTTCCTTTTCCATGGCCGTTTGCCAGACTACGATGTCGGCACGCGGGCTTTTATGGCCATGCTGCGTGCGCCGCTCCTGATCCATCTGCTCCAGCACGTAGCCGTAATGGTCCACCAGCGTGCGGATGAATTTCTGCCGGACGATTTCCTCTGGCTTGTTGTCCATCAGGCTCGTTCCTTCTCCACATGGTCCCGATTGGGGTCTCATGCTAACCCAATGAAACCGAGACAGGTTTCAGCTGTTCCGCCCGTTGTTATAGCCGTTGTTGTACCCCTGCTGGCGCCCCTCTTCACGAGCCTTCTGGATATCCCAGTGAGAGTAACCAGAAAGTTCAGAGGCAGAGGCTGGAGCAAAAATGAACCACCGCAGGAACCAGAGAGCAACCGGACCAAGAACGAAAATCCCCAGCATCCAGTTACCGATCACAGGGATATTCATGTACAGCGGGCTGGTGAATATAGCAACCAGCCAGATAAGAAAGATTTTCAGTTTCATTGCGGCGACCTCCAAGTCCGTTGCCTACACCCATTGCGCGGATAGTCTCGTCACCGCCAGCATCGTACAAGGGAGAGCCAGCGCGGAATACAAAAAGGAACCCCGCCAGCGGCGGGGTGAGTTTCTTGACGCTAGCTTGCACTTACATCATGCGGCCATTGTTATAGCCGTTATTGTAACCCTGCTGGCGGCCCTCTTCGCGGGCCTTGTCCAAGTCCATCTTGGTGTAGCCAACAGGGGGAACATAGTTG
>Ga0078972_1002639_pt1 | contig 58153 bp, 67 predicted proteins | sample YelNatPaOPGAMG01_FD_67568 | JGI IMG/M metagenome (GOLD analysis project Ga0078972, IMG submission 67568) | Hot spring thermophilic microbial communities from Obsidian Pool, Yellowstone National Park, USA - OP-RAMG-01 (SPADES assembly) (version 2) | ecosystem: Environmental > Aquatic > Thermal...
GGGTGGGTGTGCGTCGCCTTTGGCGACGCACAAGTCAGTCAGAATTTTGTTCAAAAAAGGTTCGTACTTCGTTCAGTAATTGCGACCAGATGCAACTTTTGTCATTTGTGGTGGAGTTTGTTTGCTCGCTCGCCTCGCCTTCGGCTCGGCTCGCTTCGCAAATTTCCGTATATTTTGGGATTAAATCAAAGGGACGGACAAAATCAAAAAAGATTTTTTTATCCAGCAGGCGGCGGTTTGGCGTTGCGAAGCAACGCACAAAATGAAAATTTTGTTTTCAATTTTTCCCTTTCCGCCTTCGGCGGAATACGAAGCCAGTTTTTTACTTTTATTGCCAAAGGCGACTTATTAAAAATTAAGGAGTAAAAATATGAGGATAAAATATTTTCTTTACGCCAGAAAATCAACGGAAGACGAAGAAAGACAAGTGATGTCTATTGAAGCGCAATTGGCGGAGTTGGCGGAATACGCCAAAAGAGAAAATCTTTTTATTGTTGAAAAGTTTATTGAATCAAAAAGCGCAAAGAAACCGGGACGGGAAGTTTTTAACGAAATGATCCAGAAAATTTATGATTCAGAAGAATCGGTTGGAATTTTAGCATGGCATCCAGACAGATTGGCTCGCAATTCTGTTGATGGCGGACAAATAATTTATCTCATTGATATTGGCAAAATTGCTTCTTTGCGTTTTCCTACTTTTTGGTTTGAGCCAACTCCGCAAGGATTATTTATGCTTCAAGTCGCCTTTGGCCAAAGCAAATACTACTCTGACAATCTTTCTGAAAATGTAAAACGCGGAATTCGCCAAAAACTCAGAAGGGGCGAATGGCCCGGACTTGCGCCTTTTGGTTATATCAATAATCCAAAAACCAGAAACATTGAACCCGATCCGGTGAAAGCGAGAGTTATTAAAAAGGCGTTTGAGGAGTACGCGCAAGGACGACACACTTTGGAAAGTTTGGGACAACGCCTGAGTTTTTGGGGTGTGGTGAGTAAAACCGGAAAACCACTTTGTAAAGCAACACTTCAAAGAATGCTAACCAATAAAGTTTATATCGGCTTGATTGTCCATAACGGCGAAACTTACGAAGGAAAATTTGAGCCAATTGTCTCCAGAGCGACTTTTGAGAAAGTGCAGGAAGTTTTGAAAAACAAAGCCAAGCCGCGCCATTCTAAAAAGAGACATTATTTTCCATTTACTGGACTTTTGAAATGCGGAGAATGCGGTGCGGCAATAACCGCTCAATGGGCGCACGGCAACGGCGGGACTTATCGCTATTACCGTTGCACCAAGCGGCTTGGTCCTTGTTTGCAAAGATATTTAAGAGAAGACTTGCTGGTTGAACAATTGAAAGAGAAAATCTCAAAAGTCGCTCTGTGCGAAGACTGGAAAGAAAAAATGTTGGCGAAAGTAGAAGTTTGGGAAAAAGAAAATATCCAGTCTTCGCAATCTTTCGCCCAAAATCTGGAAGCACAAATTAAAGAAGTTGAGCAAAAACTTGATAGATTAGTTAACGCTTTTTTGGACGGCACAATTGAGAAAGATACTTACCTTGCCAAAAAGGATGAACTGATTAAAACCAAAACCGCCCTTTTACAGAAAAAGGACGATTTTGGGCGAAAGGGGAACAATTGGATTGAACCATTGAAAAATTGGATTTTATCCGCTAATTACGCTGAAAAACTGGCTTCGTCAAACGATTTTGATGAAATCAAATCGTTTGTGGAAAAAATTGGAACGAACCGCCGCCTGCTGGATAAAAAAATCTTTTTTGATTTTGTCCGTCCCTTTGATTTAATCCCAAAATATACGGAAATTTGCGAAGCGAGCCGAGCCCAAGGCGAGGCGAGCGAGCAAACAAACTCCACAAGAAATGATGAAAGTTGCATTTGGTCGGGGCGCCCGGACTTGAACCGGGAATCACGCGCTCCCAAAGCGCGCATGTTAACCATTACACCACGCCCCGATAAAAGTTTTATATTATCATAAAATTAAAATTAATAAAAGTGCTAAAAGTTTTACAATAGTAAAATAAACCCCTTGACAAATTTTTTTTAGGGAATATAATAAGAAAAATATGAGGTGTTAAACCTCATTTTTATTTGGAGAAAAAAATAAAAAAACATCCATTTTAAAACTTATTAGTAAAATCTCCAAAACTGAATATTCACCAAAAGAGAGAGTTTTTAAAAAAGAAAGATTTAGAAGCTTTGCTTCAAATAAACTGCTCATTTTTGTGGCAGTTATTTTTATTGGTTTAATTTTGGGATTAAAAGAAAATATAGTTTTTTCTCAAAATGTTTCTTCGGGACCTCTTTCGCTTTTTTCTCAAGAAGTTTCTCTTTCTTATCAAGATTATCAAAAGGAAGATGCGACAACCCTTTTGGAAGGAAAAATTTCGGAAAACATTAATGAAGGAGTTTCCTCTTGTATTAACAATACTAATATAGTTGAAAATTTGGCCAAAAAAGAGGAAAATTCTCATGGCGACCAAGAAAGTTCTGGAGAGCAAAATATTAGAAGAGAGGCAGTTGATTATTTTGTTCAGCCGGGCGATACGCTTTCAACAATTGCTGAAAGGTTTGGAATAAAAACTGAAACTATTTTATGGGCAAATAATTTAGATTATCTTTCAGTGATAAAGCCAGGCGATAAATTAACAATTCCGCCAGAGGATGGTGTAACTTACAAAGTTCAGGCGGGAGATACTTTAATAGATATTGCAGTAAGATATAAAGCTGATTTAGATAAGATTGTTGCTTACAATCAATTAGATGCTAATTATATTGTTGAGGGCCAGGTATTGTTTATTCCTGATGGCATAAAACCAGCCCCTCAACCGACCTCTTATCTTGCTTCAAGTTCTTCGCCAAGCCAGCCAAGTAATTCTTCTTATAGTTCTTCTCTCTCTTCCCAACAAAGTTATTCTACTTATTCAAGCCAACCGACTATTCGTTATGGGGGTGGTTCTAATAGGTTTCCTTATGGTTATTGTACTTGGTATGTTGCTCAAAGAAGGGGAGGTGTTCCATGGTCAGGTAATGCAGGAGAGTGGTTAGCTAATGCTAGAGCATATGGATATGCTACGGGCTCTGAGCCGGTTCCTGGGGCAATAATGGTAACAAGAGAAAGTTGGTGGGGTCATGTAGCTTATGTTGAAAGTGTTTCTGGTGATTATGTAACAATTTCTGAAATGAATTATCAGGGGTATGGTATTGTAAGCAGAAGGACTTTAAATAAGAACGATTGGAGAATTAGGGGATATATATATTAAATAAAAACGACCCCTCGAGAGTTTCAAAAAAACCAAGCAAAATTAAAAAGATAGATAGTTAAATTTGTGGGTATTTTGCCAAAATTTAAAAGATTGTTTTTAAAGATTAATAGTCAGGATAGCCAGCTAACAATTAAAAAAACAAAAAATAAAAATATCTTAATTAAAAGGAGAAAGTTAATTATCTTTCTTTTTTTAATTGCTGGATTTTTAACTTCGTTTTTGTTTTTTAAAGTAAGCGCAAAAGAAGATTCGTTTTTATTTGGCCAAGAAATCGTAATAGTTGATAACGGCCTTGAGTTTAAGATAAAAGCCGTTGGCAAAACAAGCGAAGAAATTTTAAAAAATGCTGGAATTAGCCTTAATGAGAAAGATTTAGTTTTTCCTTTAGAGCCAAAAGAAGGAGAGAAGATTATTATTTCAAGATCAGTGCCGGTCAATTTAGATTTTTTTGGTAAAAAAGAAAAGATTTACACAAGAGAAAAGACTGTTGGGGAATTTTTAAAAGAAAACAAAATTGAGATTAAAGAAAATTATGTTTTAAATTATAATTTAGACGATAAAATTTTTCCCGAGATTGAGATAGAAATTAAAGAAAAACCAAAGCCGGTTTTAGTAAAAAAAGAAACTTCTTCAAATTTTACGACAAATCCCCCTGGATCTTTTAATAATTATAATAGTTCATTACAACAATCAAATTATCCTTCTCAAATCGGGCTTGCTTCTTGGTATAGTTATGTTCCAGGAAATTATTGCGCATCTTTGTCTTTTCCAATTGGTTCCCAGCTTTTAGTAACCAATCTTGCCAATGGTAAAAGCGTTATTGTGACCGTAAATGATAGGGGACCATTTATTGGCGGAAGGGTTATTGATCTTGAAAGAAGTGCTTTTTTACAAATAGGCTCGTTATCGGGCGGGGTTTTAAGAGTTAAAGTAGAAAGAATAAGATAGGCTTTAGTTAAGGAGAAATATTTTTAAAAAATTAAAATTTTATTTGAATATAAATTATTGGCAATCGAGCTATCTTTTTACCTGATTTATAAAATTAAAATTTCTCAAAAAGTGAAGGCTTTGGTATAATCAAGAAAAGTAGTTTTTAATTTTTTAATTATTTTTATTTAATTTTTAAAACTTTCGAAAACGAATTATAAACGAAAATGACTTACAAAGCCTTATTAAATATTTTAGTATTTTTAATTTTATTGGTTTTAATTTGCTGGAAACTTTTCTTTTATATCGACTTTAAAAATCATTGCTATCTAAAAATTTTACCTTCGTTTTCGGGCGGAAACTTAACAATTAAAAAAGCGATAGGGATTTTAAAGTATGCTTCACCCAACGATTACAAGAACTTATGTACATATGTCAGAACTATAGACCCTAATTACCTTGGCGGGGGGAGGTATTGGACAAGTTTGGACCCAAAAACAATACTGGTAAATCCAAGCTGGGGTCCTCAATTAACAGCAGAAATTATTGTTCATGAAACTTGCCACTCGATGCAGTATTTTCAAAAAAGGCCTTTTTCAGAAGATGAGTGCTATGGTGAGGGAGATAGATTAATAAAAAACATTACTGTTTTTTAAAAAAATGAAAATAAACCCCAAAAAAATTGTTTTTTCTTTAGGCTTTACAATTTTGATTTTTATATTATTTATTTTAGTGCTGAATATTTTTTCTTATTTTGACCCATTTAGTTTTTGCTATATTAAAATAAATTACAATGTTGATGGTAATAAAGATACGATAAAAAAGGCGATAGAGATAATTAAAAACGAAGATAAAAAAGAGTATAAAAAACTATGTCAATATGTTAATTTAATTGTGGAAAGGCCTTGTTATTCTGGTAGATTAGGTACTTCTGGTATGCTGAGACTAAACGAGGATTTTGTTGGTTGCTATATTAAGGGGTCAAAAATTATTTATTTGAAACCAGAAAAAGAAGACGATTTTTATGTAACTAAAAAAAGGGTCGGAGCTATTAAAAAATATAGTCAAAAAAGCCAAGAGTTTTGGGGGAGTTTTAGAAAATAAAAGAAGCTTTGAAATTTTTTATTCTCTGATTTTATAATTTTATAACTTGAATATTTTTTAAAAAATATTGAAAAAATATTTTTTTATTGATAAACATAATAATGTTTAATATATCTGCCCTCGTAGTTCAATGGATAGAATAGGGGCCTTCTAAGCCCTAGATGGAGGTTCGATTCCTCCCGAGGGCACATTTTAGGAAAAGAAAAATTTGATCATAGTCACAATATGGCAAAACTGAAGATTGCATTTTTTGAAATTGAACCATGGGAAAGAGATTACTTAAAATCTTCCTTAAAGGGTTTTGATTTAAATTTTTTTGAAGATAAATTAAATTCAAGGAATTTAAAAAAAATTTTAGACATCGACATTCTTTCTCCTTTTATTTATTCCAAAGTAGATAAAAATTATATTAATTCTTTAAAATCTTTGAAATATATTACCACTCGTTCAACCGGATTTGATCACATTGATTTGAAATATTGTAGTCAAAAAAATATTTTAGTTTCCAATGTACCAACTTATGGAGAAAATACTGTTGCCGAACATACTTTCGCCCTAATTTTGGCTCTATCAAGAAAAATTTATCCTTCAATAGAAAGAACCAAAAAAGGAGATTTCTCTTTGGAGAATATAAGGGGTTTTGACCTGAAAGGGAAAACGTTGGGAGTAGTAGGGGTTGGCAACATTGGTCGGCATGTTGTAAGAATAGCCAGGGGATTTGAGATGAATGTTTTAGTATACGATATTCGAAAAGATCAAAAATTTGCTAAAAAAATGGGTTTTAAGTATGTTCCCCTTGATTATTTGTTTAAAAATTCTGATATTATCACCTTACACGTTCCTTATAATAAGACAACTCATCATTTAGTAAATTTAAAGAACTTGAAATTATTCAAAAAAGGATGTTACCTAATAAATACATCTAGAGGCGGAGTTTGTGATACCACCGCCCTATTAAAGGGGTTAAAACAAGGGATCTTCGCTGGATTGGGGTTGGATGTACTTGAAGAAGAATGTTTTATTAAAGAAGAAAGAGAGCTTTTAACTTCGGCCTTCAAAAAGACCTGTAATTTAAAGACGGCCCTTGAAAACCACATTTTAATTAACCAGCCAAATGTGATTATTACCCCCCACAACGCTTTTAATAGCCAAGAGGCGCTAAGTAGAATTTTAACCACTACAATTGAAAACATTAAAGCATTTGCGCAAGGAAAGCCACTCAATTTAGTAAACGTAAAGAATAGGAAATAAAAAATTTGCCGCCAAAGAAAAACTTGAAATTGTCAAAGAACGCGGCGAGCCCGCTTTGCGAACGAGCCGCAAAATCAGGCTGGCTCTTTTTCGCCGCCTTCGGCGGCGAAATTCGTTCGAACTATTTTCAATATAGGGCACATTTTAGTAAAAGAAAAATTTTAATCCCATTTATTGCAGAAATTCTTAGGAATTTCTTTTTATTATTTTTTTATTATTTTAACGATAGAAAACCTTATTATGTTGATACAATTTTTAAAACTTCATAAAAGAAATTGCTTTCAAGGCAAGAAACTTTTTCTTGAAAAATTTACTAAATTAGGTTATTATTAATCCATAGAAAAACTTGAGTTGTTAAAGTCTTTTAAAATATTATATAAATGTATTTTAATTTGTAGGGGCAAAATTTTTCTATGAATTTAGAGGGATCAAAGTTTAATCCCGAACCACCTTTTCTGGAGTCAAAAGAACCTGTTAAGCCGGAGAAAGAAATTATATGGGAGAAAAAAATGGCAGAGGTAAGCAAAATTACTGATAGACTTGGAAAGAGAGTCGATGGCGGGATTAAAGAAACTGTTTGTGCTTTTTTAGTTCATGGGTTTACTACTAGTGCTTCCTGCGAGGGCCATATAGCTAAAGAAGGAGAAAAACAATCTGGTCTTCCATACCCTTGGGTGGAAGTTTACTCACCCGAACCAGAAGGATTGGAAGAAGCGGAGGGAGAAGAAAAAGAGCGATTGAAACGGGAATGGAAAATCAAGAATTTGGAACAACAAAAAAAGATGATGAGTCTTCTTGAAGAATTTTATCAAAACAGAGAAACTCCATTTGATGCGCGTCTTGTTTTTGAGAGGATTGGTGTATTTGGTGGTTTTCGTGTTTAAAGTTTTGGAGCAGAAATAATGTCCGTACTTTCAACCACAGAAGAAAAAAAACAAAAACTTGCTCTTTACCAAAAAGAAATGAAAGACTTTACTGAATTTTTAAAGAACAAGTTTTTTTCTGAATAATTCAAAAGAATTCCTTATTTGGAGAGAATTGTTATTGCCGTTGTAGATGGCAAAATGCATTTAGAATATTTTTAATACAGAGCGAAAAAAAGGCAAAAATTATGTGTAAATATTGATTTAGAATTTTGGAATTCGAATTTAATTTTTATGGTGGCCGTGGTGTAGTGGTTAGCACAAGGGCCTGTGGAGCCCTTAGGGCGCGTTCGAATCGCGTCGGCCACCCCTAGTCGTTGTTCATTAAAATCGTTAATTATTATTCGTTTTTGATTTTTATTAAAAAAACTTCTTTTGTTATAGGAGAATATGAGAAAATTAATCATTATAATATTTACCGTTTTAATAATTGTTATATTAGCAATGTTTTTAATTCAAAATGTTCTTTTTTCTAATAAATCAGATATTAGTTGGGTAAACACTAATATTAAAATATGGTATATTGATGAAGATTATCATCTGTGTCGTATTGATACAAATGGACAGAATAGGTTATGTACCAAGCAAAAGATTAAGGATAGATTCGTATTTTCGCCCGATGGGAAATTTATAGCTTTTGTTTCGTGGAGTAAAAATGAAAACCATTCTTCTTTATATATTATTAATACCGAGGACTTTTCTCAAAAGGGGCTTGTTTTAAATTCTGGAGATATTGCTGATACTATAGAATGGTCTCCTGACAGCAATTATTTGGCATATGCGCTTCAAGATACAGATACAAACAATGATGGAAAGATAGATTATTTAGATGAAAGGAGTCTTTATCTGGTAAGCCCCCAAAACAATGAGAATATTTTATTAGGAAGAGGAATTGTTGATAATTTTGAACCTTTTTATTGGTTTAAGGATGGGGAACATTTATACTTTAAAAGAACAAAAATATACAGTGAGAACGATTTGAGAGAGCAATATATAAAAATTAACATCAAAAACAAAAAACAAGAGCAGATAGCAGAAATTGATTGGGATAAAGACCCAAGAATTTTAGATTATTATATTGATAATAATTTATTACACTTTAACCAAGAAAATGGAAATTTTGTAAATAGGGTTTCTGACACTTCAAGCGATGGTAGGGTAGTTTATTATGAAAGGGGATCTATTTTTGTTGATGGAAAATTACTAGTAAAATTTGAAGATTTTTATAAAGGAGTTTACGATCAAAAATTCAACAGTGGTTTTAGCATTCCTCAATGGTTGCCCGACAATAAATATATAATTTTTGAGGGGGCCTGTAGTCCCTTTAATATTTTTTTAGGTTTTGGAAGATGTATTTTTATAGCCGATTCTGCTACAGGAAGGTTTGGTAAGTTAACTGAGGGGAGGAACGTCGGAGTTTATCGAGGCGACCGAAGATAAGGAGCGTAGACTATTTATTCGAAAAAAAAAGATTGTAAAATTTCAAATGAATTTTTTAATTTTATAAAAAATTTTATTATTTATATTTTTCTTTATAAAGTTTTTCGTAATTTATTATTTTCCCTTCCTTGTAGCTATAGCATTGGTTAATAATTTCTGGAGGTATTTTTTCTTCAAGTAATACGTCGCAAGATATATTTTCTCTTTTTATTATATAACTTTTATCGTCCCAATTTCCATTTATCTCTTTTTTTACAAGAAAAGGGTCCCCCACCTCATTAAAAAATATAAAACCCATTTTTCCTATAATAAACTTCCCATAAATTGTTTCTACAATTTTATCAATTACAATAATTTTATATGGTGGTTTTTCGTTTAAAAGATTAAATACCCCCTTAAAATCCGCATCTTGAGTAATTTCTTTGTTTTTTCTTCCACAAATAATTCCAAATTCGCAAAATTCTTTACCATTTATAACATCTTTATATCCATAAATACATTTTAAACCGTCATTTTCAAAGGCATAAATACGATTATCTCTTTGAGAGTTGGTTTCATTGATAACAAAGTCATGAGATTCAAAATGATTTTTTATTTTTTTCCAAAATTTATTTATATCTCCACAGCATTTTCCTTGATTATCCTTAAAAAAAATATTTAATTTTTTACCATCAATATATTGAAAAGTTTCTTCTTTTTCTTTGCCTATCCAAGAAAAACCATTAAAAGAGGGGTTAATATGAGAAATTTGGCAATCCTCTTTTGCCTTTACTTCTTGCCAATTTTCCTTTGCGATTTCAGTTAAGAAATCTTCGACTTTTAAACTTTCTGCTCTTTTTGCTTTTTCTTCTTGAAGCTTTTTCTTCTTTGAAGCGTTGGAAATTAAAACAACGCTTACAATTAATGCAATTAATAAAATCGCCACAATAAAAACAATAATAATTTGCTTTTTGTTTATTCCTTCGTTTTCTTCAAAACCATTCATATTTTTATATTTTATTATTTTTTACTTTTTTATCAAGGGATGGTAAAATAAAAAAATAATAAAATTATGGCAATTATTCAAACAAAAAGTTTGACAAAGTATTACGGAAGAAATCGGGGAGTTGAGAATCTTGATTTGAAAATTAATGAAGGAGAAATTTTTGGCTTTCTTGGCCCAAATGGAGCAGGAAAGACAACCACAATAAGACTTCTTTTGCACTTAATAAAACCAACCAAGGGAGAAATTTTTATTTTTGGCAAAAAACTTGAGAAAAATTATGTTGAAATTCTTGAAAACATTGGTTACTTGCCAGGAAATTTATCTTTATATGAAAAAATGACAGGAAAGCAACTTTTAAATTTTAGCAAGACTTTTTATGAAGGTTTTGATAAGAAATTTACAAAAAAACTTATTGAAAGACTTAACTGTGATGTCGAAAGACCATTTAAAAATCTTTCAAGCGGCAATAAACAAAAAATAGGAATTTTACTAGCCCTTTTTCACAAGCCAAAAATTTTGATTTTGGACGAACCAACAATTGGTCTTGATCCTTTAATTCAAAATGAATTTTATAAGATTTTATCTGAAATAAAAAAAGAAGGGACGACAATATTTTTTTCTTCTCATAATTTGCCTGAAGTTGAGAAAATCTGTGATAGAATTGGAATTATAAAAGAAGGAAGATTAATAGAGGTTGAGACGATCGAAGAAATTAGAAGTCACAGAAAAAAAGAAGTTGAAATTTATTTTAAGGAAAAATACCAGAAAGAAAAATTTTTGAGAATAAAAGATGTAGAATTGATAGATGCTCAAGATTATTATTTGCATCTTTTATTGCCAAGCACTTCAATAAACCAACTTTTAGTTCTTCTTAAAAAATATAATATCAAAGATATTAATTTTTCTTATCCCGATCTTGAGGAAATTTTTTTAAAATACTATGAAAAAGAAAAATAATTTTTTAATAAATTTTACATTTTTTAAAAATATTTTTTGGGAAAGAAGATGGACTATTTTGACTTATTCTTTAATTGTTGTTTTGTATGGCACGATGCTAATTTCAATGTATCCTTCAATTCAAAAGTCAAATTTTGACCTTGAAAGATTAATGAGTTCTTATCCAAAAGCTTTTATGGAGGCTTTTGGCGTAAATTTAAAAAGTTTTAATACAATTGAAGGATTTTTATCAGTTGAATATTTTTCAGCTATTTGGCCTTTGATTATTGGGATTTTAATTTTTTCTCTTGGCGCTTCTTTTGTTGCTCAAGAAAGAGAAAAAGGAACCTGTGATTTTTCTTTTTCTTTACCAATTTCAAGAAAGAAAATTCTTTTAAGCAAGTTTTTGGCTGCTTTTTTGATAGTTTCTTTTATTGTGGCAATTACTCTTTTCAGTACTTTTCTTTTAGTTAAAATATTTCTTGCAAAATCACTTTTTAAAAAAGGATTTTTTATGTTTTTTATTGATGGAATTTTTTTGAGCTTTTTTTTACTTTCGTTTGCTACACTTTTATCTTGTATTTTTGATAATAAAGGAAAAGTTTATGGAATTTGCGGGGGATTTTTTCTTTTATCATATATTTTACATATTTTAAAAGGGGTGAGCGAAAAAGTAGCAGATTTTTATTTTCTGTCATTTTTTAAATATTATGGAATACCAGAAAATATTTTACTTACAGGAGAAATTTCAAAGAAGTATTTATTAGTTTTTCTTTTGGCGGGAGCGTTATTTTTGCTTTTGGGTTTTCTAATAATTGAGAAAAGGGATATTTAAAGTTTTTAATTAATTTAAGCCCAACCGAAGACTGTCCTCGGTCAAATTGACCGAGGACAGTCTTCAAGAAAACTTAAAGGATAAATTTACTTTTATTCCTTGACTTATTTTTTTTGTTTTCTAAACTTTAAATAAAGGTCACTATTAGCAAAGGTCGTCAAAGAGTTATTTAAAAGCACAATAGTCATAAATTAATACTATGCAAAACAAAACCCTTTTACTTTCGACAGCGATATTGGTTTTTGCATTGATGATAGTTGGAAGTTATGTTTTGGGAAGTGAGTCTTCTTTAAATAACCCTGGCCATAGTTGGAACGAAATGGATTGCGACACAAAAATGTGCGTGAGCAGCAGCGCTAGCAGAGTTGGTATTGGGACGACCGCACCATCAGATAAGTTAGAGGTTTCGGGAGGAAATGTGGCAATTAGCAATGGTTACTATTTTCGCGCTCGTAGATATACCAATAATGACCTAATCAATGTTTTAGGTTTTGATGCCGGAACTGATAATCTATTTTTAAGAACAGGAGGTTCTTCTGCATCAAACAGATTTGGAATTATTAGAACTGATTCAACTGAAATATTTACAATATTAAATAGCGGCAACGTTGGCATCGGGACGACAAGTCCCTCATATAAACTTCATGTTTCAGGAGATATAGTGGGAAGTAATTTAGCAACAACAGGTTCTGTAACAGGAGCAATTTTTTATGACAATAATAATACCGCTTACTATGTTGATCCCGCAGGCACCACTTCAGCAATTTTAAACGGCAATGTTGGTATTGGGACAACAAGTCCGGGAGCAAAGCTCGATGTAAACGGAGCTATAAGAACAAATATTGGATATCTTTATATTGATCGAGCCAGTGCAGATAGTGCAAATCTTATTTTAAGAAGCGGAGATTCTTCTCTTCCTACACGCATTCATATTAGCACTGGTCGATACGGAAATGAGGCTTTTATATCGGTGCCAAATAATTCTCTTTATATGTATATAGGAGGCGGAGCAATTGTAATCAGAGATAGTAATGGAAACGATAATGCAAACATTCAGGTACACACTGTTTATTCAACAACGACAAGGATAAATGGGGGCGAGTTAGTTAGTGGAACCAGGACAAACTTTAAGCTCGCATTGCAATCGGACAGGAATATGGTGCTTTATGATAATGGTACTGCGATATGGAGCTCAGGAACTTCTACTTCAGATATAAGATTGAAAAAAAACATTGTAAAAATGGATAATAATGTACTTGAAAAAATTTTAAAATGGGATGTAGTGAAATTTAATTGGATTGATAGACTTAATTGGGGAGATAAAAAGGAGATAGGTTTGATTGCTCAACAAGTAGAAAAAGATTTTCCAGAAATTGTTTATACAGACAAAAACGGTTATAAGCTTATTTATTATGACAAAATGAGTGTTTTGTTACTTCAAGGACTTAAGGAGCAACAACAAGAGATAGAAAAACTGAAAGAAGAAATTAATCAATTAAAGAGAATTAATAATATTTCTTTTAGCGAAAAGAAAACATCTTTTTGGAGTAGGATTTTTAGAAGATAGATTTTGATTTTATTTTCAAATTAAATGCCGGCTTTAAAGCCGGCATTTAATTTGATGCGATAGCAAGTAGAGAGTTGTTTTTTTGAAAAAGTTTTTTAAATGTTGTAGAATATATAACTAAAATGACAAGAGATAATCAAAATTTGTTTTTGGGAGTTGATGGAGGCGCAGCAAAAAGCACGCTTGTTTTAATTAATGAAAAAGAAGAAAAGGTTTTTAAAGAAAACGGAGGACCTTTGAATTTAAGAATTATTGGCAAAAGAAAATTTAGAGAGAATCTTTCGGGGCTTTTTAAAAAAATAAAACCATCTCAAAGAAAAAATATTAAATTTGCCGTTTTTGGACTTGCTGGCGTCGATAATAAAAAAGATAAAGAGGTGGTTACAAAAGAAATTTTAAAAATTTCCAAAAAATATATTTCTTTTCCGTTTTTCGTAGTTAATGACATTGAAATTATTTTACCCTCAATTCAAGCTGAAGAAGGGGTGGTTGCGATTTGCGGGACCGGTTCTAATTTTTTTGCCAAAAAAGACAAAAAAGAAATTTTTGCTAGTGGTTTGGATTTTCTTTTGAGTGATGAAGGAAGCGCTTTTGATATGGGGCAGAGAATTTTAAAATCAGCAATAAAATCCTTTGATGGGAGAGGAGACAAGACAATATTAGAAAAAATGGTTTTTAAAATGGCAAAAATTAAAGATGGTCAAATAAAAAACATTACAAATTTTATTTATAAAGATACTACCAAAAATAGAATTGCTTCTTTTGCGCCGCTTTTAGAAGAAGCCTTAAGAGAAAAAGATAGGGTTGCTTTTAAAATTTTAGAAGAAATAGTTAAAGAAATTTTTTCTGGAATTTTAGCGGTTGCCAAAAAAGCAGGATTTAAAAAAGATTTTTATATTGCTCTCTCGGGAAGTGTTTTTCATAATAAATTTTTGGTCAAAAAGGTAATAGATAAGATTAAAAAAGAGTTTGATATGGTAAAAATTTTAGTAGTGCCAGAACCAGAGCTTGGAGCTGCAAGATTAGCAAGAAAATTATTTATGACCAAAAAATAATAAAAAAATGGAAAACCAATTTTCAAAAATAGATAAATCAAATATGAGGAAAGTGATTTTAGATTTTCCAAAACAATTTAAAATAAGCAATTTAAAATGTGAAAATTTAAAATTTAAAAGCAAAAAATTAAAAAGTTTTAGCAACATAATTATATGTGGAATGGGGGGATCTGCTTTACCAGGAGATGTTCTTCAACTTAAAAATCGCAACTTACAAACCACAACCTTGCCTATTATTGTTCATAGAGATTACGGATTACCAAAAGAGACAAATAAAAATTCTTTAATAATTTGTATCTCTTATTCTGGAAATACAGAGGAAACAATCTCCGCATTTAATGAAGCCCAAAAAAGAAGAATAAAAGCTTTTGTAATTTCTTCTGGCGGCAAACTAATTGAATTTGCAAAAAAATATAAGATTCCATTTGTTTTGGTCCCAAGCGGTATTCAGCCAAGATGTGCTCTTGGTTATCAATTTTCAGCATTAGTGAAAATACTTTCAGATATTGGAGTTATAAAAAATATTGATAAAATTTTAGAAAAGCTAGAAAATATTTTGGAACCTCAAAAAATTGAAGTTGAGGGTAAAAATTTAGCAAAAAAACTATTGGGCTTTATTCCTATTGTTTATAGTTCAAATAAGTGGAAAGTTGTTTCAAAGATTTGGAAGATAAAATTTAACGAAAACTCAAAATTGCCTTCATTTTTTAATTTTTTTCCAGAACTAAATCACAATGAAATGGTTGGCATTGGTCAGACCCAAATAAATTCCGCAAAAAAATTATTGAAATTTTTGTTTTTGATAGATAGCAAAGAGGACCACAAAAGAAATTTAAAAAGAATGAGAACTACGGCAAAGATTTTTAAAGATAAAGGATTTGGGGTGATTTTTGTTGATATAGACCGCCTTACAAGAAAAGCTAAAAAAACTGATAATAAAACTCTTTATTTTTTTGAGAAGCTTTTTTCAAGCATTTTGCTTGGCGATTGGGTTTCTTATTATTTAGCAATTTTTCAGAAAATCGATCCAACGCCAGTAAATTTAGTTGAAGAGTTTAAGAATAAAATAAAGTAAAATAAAATTTTATGAGTTTTCTTGAGAAAATTTTAGGAGGGAATATCTTATACTATCCTGGCTGCTTAACAAAGTTTGTTGCCAAGGACTTAAAAAAAAGGTACGAGAGAATTTTAAGAAAAGTTGGTGTTGATTTTATTGAGCTTTCAGAAATTGAGCTTTGTTGCGGTTCGCCGGCACTAAAAGCAGGCTATGAGGACGATTTTAAAAAAAATGCTCAAAAAAATTTAGAAATTTTTAAAGAGCATTCAGTAAAAAAAATTATTACAAACTGCCCTGCTTGTTTTATGGTTTTAAAGAAAGAATATAAAAAGGTTCTTGGCAAAGATTGGGATATTGAAGTTGAGCATATTACTCAAACAATTGCCAATAAAATTCGAAATTCAAAATCCAAAACTCAAAATGCTGAGCGTCAATTGGTTAGTTATCATGACCCTTGTCACCTGGGAAGACAAATGGGGGTTTATGATGAGCCAAGAGAGATTATTGAGACTCTTGGTTATGAAATTTCAGAGATGGAGCTTGCCAAAAAAGAAAGTTTTTGCTGCGGGGGTGGTGGAGGAGTAAAATCAAATGAACCGGATTTAGCAAATAGAATTGCAAAAGAAAGATTAAACCAGGCAAAAAAAACTGGAGCAAAAATTCTTTGTACTGCCTGTCCCCTTTGTTATTTGCACTTAAAAGAAAATTCAAAAGATATAGAGGTTAAAGAAATAGCAGATTTAATTGAAGGTAATTTATAAAATTTTTATGAAAAAAAATAAAAAAAATTTTTTATATTTAATAATTTTTCTTTTTCTGCCCCAAATTATAGGCTTTTTAGGAGCCGCTTTTACTATTCCTGCAATTAAAAATTGGTATCAAAGTCTTCAAAAACCATTTTTTTCTCCTCCAAAATTTATTTTTGCTCCTGTGTGGACGCTACTTTATTTTTTTATTGGAATTGCTTCTTATTTAGTTTTTAAAGAGGATAAAAATCGTCAAGAAGTTAGGGGACTTTTAGAAATATATTTTATTCATCTTTTTTTAAACCTTCTTTGGACAATTTTATTTTTCGGCTTTAAAAGTCCTCTTTTAGCTTTTCTTGAAATCATTATTCTTTGGGTTTTCGTTCTGTTTTTGACAGTTAATTTTTACAAAATTAATAAAGCAAGTGGCATTCTTTTTTCTTTTTATTTCGCCTGGATTTCTTTTGCTTCAGTTTTAAACTTTGCTATTTTTATTTTAAATTAAAGTTATGTTAAAAGAAAATTCTTTTTTAAAGGAAAATCAAAAAAGTGTTATTTGGCAGGTGTTTTTAGAATACAAAGAAAAAAGAGAAAAAGCTTTAAAAAAGCAAAATTTAGATTACGAAAATTTTCGTCAAGAACTTTTTGAAATTAAAAAAAGTGCAATTTTAAACATTGAAAAGTTGAAAAAAAGAGCAATTGACTCATTTAAAGAAAATGGGATTGAGGTTTTTGAGGCAAAGGATGCAAAAGAAGCAAGAGAAATTATTGAAAAATTAACTCAGGGGAAAACAAAGATTGTAAAATCAAAGTCAAATACTTTTAATGAAATTGAAGAAGATGGTTTTTTAGCTGATAAAGAATTAATAGAGACTGATCTTGGCGATTTTATTTGTCAAATGATGGAAGAGAAAGAGATTCATCCTGTGATTCCGGCAATGGAGTTTTTACCAGAAGAAATCGCTATTAAAATAAAAGAAAAATTTCAAGTTGAAGTTGAGCCAAAGGCAGAAAAAATTGCTGAATTTGTAAGAAATTTTTTGAGAGAAAAAATTTCAAAAGCCGAGGTTGGAATTAGTGGCGCCAATGTTTTAACTTCGGATGGGAAAATATTGATTTTAGAAAATGAGGGAAACATTTCTTTAGTTTCAAGGTGGCCCGAAATCCACATTATAGTTTGCGGTTTTGAAAAAATAGTTGAAAATTTAAATGATGCTTTAAAAATAATAAAAGCGTCAGCTATCTGGGGAGCGGGTCAAGAATTTCCGGTTTATGTTTCAATAATTTCAGGACCCTCAAAAACAGCAGATATTCAAAATAAATTAGTTATTGGTGCTCAAGGAGCAAAAAAAGTCTTTTTGGTTTTGCTTGATAATGGCAGAAGTAAAATTTTAAAAGAGGGTTTTGATGAGCTTTTGTATTGCATAAATTGCGGAGCTTGTTTAAATTTTTGTCCTGTTTTTAATCAAATTGGAAGAAATTATGGAGAAAAATATTTGGGCTCAAAGGGAATTATTTTTGCCGGAGTTTCAGAAAATTTGAAAAAGGCAGTTGATTCAAATTGTTTTGCTTGTACTTTATGTTCTAGCTGTTATCAAAACTGCCCTGTTAAAATTGATTTGCCAGAGTTAATGAAAAAATTAAGGTCTTTTATGGAAAAAGAAAATCTTCAGACAAAAGAAAACCAAGAAATGATTGAAAAAATTAGAAAATATGGAAATCCTTTTGGGAAAATTGAAAAAGGCAAGATCCCCAAAAAACTTTATTGTTGCTAAAAAATAACTTTTTCAATCGGTTTAAAATTTTAATGGCTGGTTATCTTAATTTAATATGAGTAAAAAACCTATTATTTCAGTTGTAATTCCTGCTTACAATGAGGAGAAATATTTGCCAAGGGTCCTTAGCTCTCTTGCGAAACAGGATTTTAAAGGAGATTATGAGGTAATTGTTGTTGATAATAATAGCACTGATAACACAGCAAAGATAGCAAAGAAAAAGGGGGCAAGGGTTATTTTCGAAAAAAACAGGGGAGTATGTTTTGCAAGGCAAAAAGGAGCAGAAGCAGCGAAAGGAGAAATTATTGTTTCTACAGATGCCGACTGTGTTTTTCCTGAAAACTGGCTTTCAAATATTTATAAAGCTTTTGAGAGAGAAAAGGATATAGTTGCTGTTGTTGGGTCTCTAAATTACGAAAAAAAACCTTTGTGGGGAAGAATTTGGATAAAGGCAGTTTTCTTTTTGGTAAATCTTGGCTATAAGTTGACTGGCAAAGTTTTTTATGCTTCAGCGGCAAATTTCGCTTTTAAAAAAGAAATCTTTGAGAAAATTGGGGGATATAATGTTCGTTTAACTCAGGGAGGAGATGAGTATTATTTGCTGGGTAAGCTCAAGAAAGAGGGGAAAATTATTTATCTTCATAAAAATAAAATTTTAACCTCTTCCAGAAGGCTTTACAAAGGACTTTTTTATAATCTTTTTGTTACTTTAATTTTTTATTATTTTTTTGATTATCTAATTGCAACAAGAATTTTGGGAAAATCTTTTACTGGTTCTTATCCTGCTTTTCGGGATGAAGACGAAAAAAAGAGGAGATTTTATCTTAAAAAAAGATTTATTTTCGGAGTTATTTTTTTAATTTTTTTTATTTACTATTTATTTTTTTCTTCAACTTCGCAAGTTTTTGGTCGCGCCTTTTTTAGAGTAAAAACCCAAGAAAAAGTAATTGCTTTAACTTTTGATGACGGACCAAACGAACCATACACTTCTGAAATTCTGGATATTTTAAAAAAGTACAATATTAAAGCCACTTTTTTTGAGGTTGGAAAAAACATAGAAAAATACCCAAAAACAACAGAAAGAATTTTTAAAGAAGGCCATGTAATTGGGAATCACACATATAGTCATTCTATAAAAAAACCGCTTTTTCACCCTTCCCTTGAAGATGAGATATCAAAAACACAGGAAATTGTTTATAAAATAACCGGCAAGAGTCCCATTCTTTTTCGACCACCCTGGCTTTTCAGAGAACCATTTATGAAAAAGAGTTTAAAAAAATATAATTTAATAATGATTACTGGATCTTTTGCAAGTGATTTTGAAGTTTTGCAGCCAAAATATAACTATAAAAGAATAGCAAACGACGCTATTAAAAAAGCAAAACCTGGAGCGATTTTGATTTTTCATGATGGTTATAACGCAGAAGGAGGGTACAGAGAAGATACCGTTAAGGCCCTGCCCATTGTTATTGAAAAATTAAAAAAAGAGGGATATAATTTTGTAACCGTTCCCCAACTTTTAAAATTAAAAGAGTAATAAAATATAAAAGGTCGATTTTTTAATTTTTTTTAAAATTTATGAAGAAAAATTTAATAATTTTAATAATTGTTTCTTTAATAGTCGTTTTTCTTGTATTAATTATTGGTTTGAATTTTAGAGATATTATTAATGCCCGACTTTATGAAGCACAGGGATGTTGTTTTTCAGATGGGTTTTGGGTGTCAAAAGTTTTCAATAAAAAGGGAGACATTAATACTTGTGAAAAAAAGATTAAAAATTTAGAGTGTAAGTATTTTTGTATAGGAATCGCTGCTGCTTATGCTAAATCTCCAGAGATCTGTGAAAAAATTCCAAAAGAAACCGCAGCAGATTATTATGCTGAGTGTTTAACAAAAATAGCATTTGCCACAGAAAATATTGAAATCTGTAACAAAATTCCAGAGGGTAGAATTTCAGGCAAAATGACAGGGCCGGATGGTTGGCCATTTAAAGAAATGTGCTTGAAGCGCTTTAAAGAAAAATAATTTTAAGTGAGAATTTTATTTTTGGTTTTAAAATATTTTTAAAAGGTCGGTTAATTTTTTAATTTAATTTATGAAAAAGAAAATTTTAATTATTATTGGCTTGTTAGTTGTTTTGGTTGTTATTGGCGGAGTGGTTATTTTAAAAGGCCAAAACCAAAGTGAGAAGCTAAATCCCGAGAATCCTTCTCCTTTGCAATCTCCAAATCAAGTTAACAAACTGGAAAGCGTAACCAATGTTTGTGATACCTTTTCAAAAGAAAAAATTAGTCAATTTTTAGGAAAAGAAATTACCAAATCCGAAATTGCGACAAATGAAGCTAACCCCGCGCCAAGTTGTTATTATTATATTGGTACTAAGACTGTTTATTTAGAGCTAAATCGAAACGCTGATATTAATGAACAAATTAATGGTTGGAAAGCCCTTGACTCAACAGTAAAAGAAGAATCGCAAATTCCCTTAAAAAATTTTGTTGTTTATACCCAAGAAGGGAATGTGCGTAGGATTTATTTAGTTATCGGTGAGAAAAGTTTTTTAACAATTGATAACTGGGGCCTTGGACTTTCAAAAGAAGAAGAATTAAGTTTTGCTTCAAAGTTGGCTGAATATTTAAAAAGTGAATTCGGGGTAAAATAAGTTTTAAAAAATGAAAAAGAATATTGTTATTGTTTTAATTTTGATTTTTATTTTGGGTGTAGGAGGGACGATTTTGATTAAAAACAAATTTATTGATAAATCAATTAAAAATAAAATCAAGAACCAGACGGATAATCAAGAAAAAAATAACAAAATAAGCATAGGTGACCTTTTTTCTGGAGAGGTTGATGTCTGTAAAATTTTTCCGAAGGAAGAAATAGAGAAAATGATAGGAAAAAAAATTAGCGAAACAAAAAATCTTTTTATTCCCGCAAGTAATTTTACAGAATATCATTGTACATATTATTTAAACTCTCAAAATGCTCTTGTTATTAGGGTTAGACAAGGTAATTTGGAAAAAATGAGGCAAAGCGATGAAATGCTTGGTTGGAAAAGAAAAAAAGATGAGAGAATTTCTTTTGAACATTTTTTAGCTTATGATGTTAAAAATCGATTTCGGCAAACTGAATTTATTATTGACCAAAATCGCGACATCGAAATTGATTTTTGGGGAGTTGGCGGGCCGGTTTTAGAAGAAAAAGAAGCAATTCAGTTTTCTATTGATTTTGCTAACCGTTATTTAAAAGATTTAAATAAAGGGAGCAATCAAAATCAAACTACAGAAAAAGATAGTGTTCCTTTACCTTCTGATGAGGACGTAATTCGCAATTTTGTTACCCTTATTGAAAACGGACAGGCTGATAAAGCGGCTTTAATGATGAAGACTAAAGACGATTCCGAGCTTCAAAGTTGGGCTGTTCATTTTAGCGCGATTAACTCTTTTAAACTTTTAAAAATAGAAAAAGCAAGTGAAGAAAGCTGGACTGACAATAGGCATATTTATAAGGTGGTTTTGGATGTCTGGATGGATCCTCGTTCAGCACAAGCCCCTATTCCTTATTATGGCTGGCAAAATGGAGAAAATACTCGCTGGATAACATTGGAGAAAGTTAATAATACCTGGAAAATCGCCAAGATTGCTACAGGTCCATGATTTTTATATAATAAATTAAATAAATTAAAAATTATGAAAATTACACAAGAAAACCCAAATATGCTTATTTTGGAAAATAAAAACCTACTGGCAATTTTTATTGGAGTTCTTTTCGTTGTTTTTGGGATAATAAGTTTTTTTCTTTCTTTTAAGCAAAATATTTTCGTCGCTCTTTTTTTTATTTTGTTTGGGGGATTAGCAATATTTTTTTGGAAAGCGATAAAAATTGTTTTTGATAAAACCCAGGGGCAAATTTTTATTTCTACAAAGGGAATTTTTGGCGCAAAAGAAGAAAATTATAATTTTTCAGATATAAAAGAAGTTTCTTTTAGAGAATGGGAAGAATATGAAGTTGTAAGAGATGAACATTCTTATCAGCCACGAAGAATGGTTCAGCATAATTTATCTTTAATAACAAATGATGACAAAGAAATTGTAATTAGCTCTGGAGGGAAAAGTGGTAGTATTTTTATTTTTGGTAAGTTTTTTGCTGGTCAAAGACCCAAAACCAAAGAAGAAGAAATTGCAGAAAAAATAGCAAGTTTTTTAAATGTTCCCCTTAACAAACACGAAGGAGAAAAAAATCCCCTTTCTCAAATATTTAAAGGAGGAGACAATCAAAACACACCACCCTCAGTTCCGCCACAACAAAGTAATTTCTAATTTATTACTCTTGCATTTTTTTAAAAAATTTGCTAACTTATTGCAAGCGCTTTGCGCTTACTTTATTTTTAGTTTTTAATCAAAATCTATGCCAACAATTCATCAATTAATTAAAAGACCAAGAAAAACTAAAAAACGCAAAACCAAAGCACCAGCGCTTTCTTTTGGTTTTAATGCTTTGAAAAATAGACCAGTTTATTATCCTTCTCCTTTTAAGAGGGGTGTTTGTGTAAAAGTGTTTACTACCACTCCCAAAAAGCCAAACTCTGCATTAAGAAAAGTAGCTAGAGTAAGACTCCAAAATGGAATGGAAGTTACTGCTTATATTCCAGGAGAGGGTCATAATTTACAAGAACACTCAGTTGTTTTAATAAGGGGAGGGAGAGTTAGAGATTTGCCGGGTGTGAGATACCATATTGTTAGAGGGGTTTTGGATACGGAGGGAGTAAAGGATAGAAAGAAAAAGAGGTCAAAATACGGTGCAAAAAAACAAAAAGAGAATAATTAAAATAAATAATAAAAAAAATGATACAACCAGATCCAAAATTTAATAATGCTTTAGTGGCTAAGTTAATCAATTATGTAATGAGAGATGGAAAAAAATTTTTAGCTCAAAGAATAGTTTATGAAGCTTTTGATTTGGTAGAGAAAAAGACAAAAAGTAATCCTGTATTAATTTTTGAAAAAGCGGTTGAGAATTTGATGCCAAAAATGGAAACAAAACCAACAAGAGTCGGGGGAGCAACTTATCAGGTTCCTTATGAGGTTAATGAAAAAAGGGGAAGGTTTTTGGCAATGAAGTGGATGTTAACTGAAGCAAGAAAAAAGAAGGGGAAACCAATGTCTGAAAAGCTAGCAGAAGAGATTATCTTAGCTTCAAAGAATGAAGGCGGGGCAATTAAAAAGAAAATTGATACAGAAAAAATGGCAGAAGCCAATAAAGCATTTGCTCATTTGGCAACAAAGTAAAAAATTAAATTTTTTGAGAAACGGTTATCCGTTTTTTTAATTTATTTTAAACAAAAAATATGCGAAAATATCCAATAGAAAGAGTTAGAAATATAGGTTTTATTGCCCATATTGATGCGGGGAAAACAACTGTATCTGAAAGGGTGCTTTTTTATACGGGAATTTCTCATAAAATTGGTGAGGTTCATGAAGGACAAGCAATTATGGATTGGATGGAACAAGAAAGAGAAAGGGGCATTACGATAACTTCTGCAGCTACTACTTGTTATTGGGTTCCGATTCACAAAAAACTTCATGAAGCAACCAGAGGAGAAAGAGAGGAATCTGAATATCAAATTAATATTATTGACACGCCAGGTCATATTGATTTTACAGTAGAGGTCCAAAGATCTTTAAGAATTCTTGATGGGGCGGTTGTTATTTTTGATGGTGTAGCTGGAGTAGAGCCTCAATCAGAAACAGTTTGGCATCAAGCTGATAAATTTAATGTGCCTCGTCTCTGTTTCATTAATAAGCTTGATAGAATTGGTGCTGATTTTAAAAAATCTCTTGATTCTATTTATCAAAAACTGACAAAAAATGCTGTACCTCTTCAAATTCCAATAGGGATTGAAAGTAATTTTGCTGGTGTAATTGATCTTTTAACTAAAAAAGCTTTTTATTTTGAAGGTGAGCATGGAGAAAAAGTAATTGAAAAAGAAATTCCAGAAGAATATAAAAAGGAGGCCGAAGAATGGAGAGAAAAAACAATTGAAAAGATTATTGAGCAGGATGAGAAATTAATGGAGGAATATCTTTCGGGCGAAGAGCTTCCATTAGAAGAAATTAAAAAAGTTTTAAGAAAAGCGACAATAGAATTTAAGTTAGTGCCTGTTTTTTGCGGTTCTGCTTTGAAAAATAAAGGAGTTCAACTTTTATTAGATGGAGTTGTTGATTATTTGCCAAGTCCAGTAGACCTGCCACCAGTTCAAGGAGAAAATCCCAAAACTGGTAATGAAGAAATAAGAAAAGCAGATGATAATGAACCATTTTCAGCCCTTGTTTTTAAAATTGCAACTGATCCCTATGTTGGAGAGTTGGCTTATTTTAGAGTTTACTCGGGAACCCTAAAGAAAGGAAGCTATGTTTTAAATTCTTCAACAAATACCAAAGAGAGAATTGGAAGAATTTTAAGAATGCACGCAAACGAAAGGACAGAAATTGATGAAGTTTTTGCTGGCGGAATCGCTGCCACTGTTGGATTAAAAAATACTAGTACAGGAGATACACTTTGCGATCCTGAAAAACCAATTATTCTTGAAAAAATTACCTTTCCTGAGCCCGTTATTTCAATTAAAGTTGAGCCAAAAACCAAAGCAGATCAGGAAAAGTTAATTATTGCAATAAAAAAATTAATGGGAGAAGATCCGACGCTTAAAGTGAAAACAGACGAAGATACGGGAGAAACAATTATTTCAGGAATGGGAGAGCTGCATCTTGAAATTATTATAGATAGATTAAAAAGAGAGTTTGGTGTCGAAGTAAATGTTGGAAGACCACAAGTTGCTTATAAAGAAACAATTACTACTTTAGCAGAGGCAGAGGGAAAATACATAAGACAATCTGGTGGTCGGGGACAATATGGTCATGTGTTTTTAAGAGTTGAGCCCAAAGAAAGAGGAGAAGGTTATGAATTTGTTAATGCAATTAAAGGAGGAGCAATTCCTTCTGAATTTATTCCGGCTGTTGAAAAAGGAGTTAAAGAAGCAATAGATAAAGGAGTAGTTGCTGGTTATCCATTGGTTGATTTAAAAGTTACTTTATATGATGGGACATTTCATGAAGTAGATTCTTCTGATTTTGCTTTTAAAATCGCGGGTTCTGTTGCTTTAAGTGAAGCCGCAAAGAAAGCAAAACCAATATTACTTGAGCCAATTATGAAAGTTGAAGTAAGAACCCCAGAAGAATTTTTGGGTGATGTTATTGGAGATTTATCATCAAGAAGGGCAAGAATTGAAGAGACAAAAACAATTGCTCAAATAAAAGCAGTAGATGCAAAAGTTCCTTTGTCTGAAATGTTTGGTTATGCAACAACTCTTCGTTCATTAACACAAGGAAGAGGAAACTTTACAATGGAGTTTGATCATTATCAAGAAGTACCAAAAAACATCGAACAAGAAATTATTGAAGGAAAAAGAAAATAAAGGTGTTGACTTTTTTTAAAAAATAAATAAAATTAGATTTATCATAAAGGTCTTTTATTTTGGGAATTTTTAAATTAATTTACGTTTATTAATTTTTAAAAAAATATGGCAGAAAAAGAAAAATTTGAAAGAACAAAACCGCATATTAATGTTGGTACTATTGGTCATGTTGACCATGGCAAAACAACATTAACAGCGGCAATTTTACATGTTTTAAATCTTGCCGGTTTTAAGGCAAGTAAAAAAACCGTCGATCAAATTGATTCAGCACCTGAAGAAAAAGAAAGAGGGCTTACAATTAATATTACTCATGTTGAGTACGAATCAGAAAAAAGACACTATGCTCACATTGATTGTCCAGGACATGCTGATTATATTAAAAACATGATTACAGGCGCTGCTCAAATGGACGGAGCAATTTTGGTTGTTTCAGCGCCTGATGGACCAATGCCTCAAACCAAAGAGCATATTTTACTTGCAAGGCAAGTTGGTGTTCCACAAATTGTTGTATTTTTAAATAAAGTTGATCAAGTGGACGATCAAGAGTTAATAGATTTAGTCGAAGAAGAAGTAAGGGAGCTTTTAAATAAATATGAATTTGATGGTAAAAATGCTGCTATAATTAGGGGCTCTGCTTTAAAAGCTCTTGAAGCCAAATCAAAAGATGATGAAGCTGCAAAGCCAATTTTAGATTTAGTTGCAGCATTAGATGAAAAAATTCCAGAACCAGAAAGACCACTTGATAAACCATTTTTAATGGCAATTGAAGATGTGTTTTCAATTGAGGGTCGAGGAACAGTAGTTACAGGAAGAGTTGAAAGGGGGGTAATTAAATTAAACGAAGAAGTAGAAATTGTAGGAATTAGACCAACTCAAAAAACAGTAGTTACAGGCATTGAAATGTTTAATAAAACTCTTGATGAAGCAAGGGCAGGAGAAAATGTTGGTATCCTTTTAAGAGGACTTAAAAAGGAAGACGTTGAGAGGGGACAAGTTGTGGCAAAACCAGGAACCGTCACTCCTCATACAGAATTTGAATGTCAGGTTTATGTTTTATCAAAGGAGGAAGGTGGAAGACACACTCCATTTTTCAGTGGTTATAAGCCACAGTTTTATATAAGAACAGCAGATGTGACAGGAGAGGTTACTTTGCCACAGGGTACTGAGATGGTAATGCCGGGAGACACTGTTAATCTTTCAGCAAAATTAATTTGTCCTGTAGCAATGGAAGAACAACAAAGATTTGCTATCAGAGAAGGAGGAAGAACAGTTGGTGCTGGAGTGATTACAAAGATTATTAAATAAGTTTTGTTATGATTTTTTAATTTTATAAAGAAAACCCTTACTTTATTTATTAAAAGTAAGGGTTTTCTTGAATGTTAGTAGATTACAAAATTTTATGCCGTCTTCAAAGAAAAAGGAAGAAAAATCACAAGAAATAAGAAAGTTAAAGATTAAAATTAAGGCCTATGATAATAGGCTGGTAGATAATTCTGCACGACAGATTCAAAGTGCCATTTTAAGGCAAGGAGGAGAAGTAATAGGTCCAGTCCCCCTACCAACAGAAATAAAGAAGTATACCGTCAATAGATCCACATTTGTTCATAAAGACGCCAGAGAACAATTTGAGATGAGAGTTCATAAAAGATTGATATATGTAATAAACCCAACGCCCAAGATAGTAGAGAGTTTTCAGACATTAAATTTACCGGCAGGAGTAGAGGTTGAAATAAAAATTTAATTTATTTAATTATGGATTTTGTTTTTATATAGCATTTTAAAAAGTGCTAACCCGATAAATACCGGTTAGCGCCGGTATTTATTATTTAAAAAAAGAAGAATTTATGAAATTTATATTAGCAAAAAAAATTGGAATGAGTCAGGTTTTTGATGATAAAGGAAATGTTGTTCCTGTAACATTAGTAGAGGCCGGTCCTTGTATTGTAACCCAAATTAAAACACCAGAAAAAGATGGTTATTTTGCCGTGCAATTGGGTTTTGAAAAAAAAACTAAAAATATAAAAAAAACAGAAAAAGGAAAAGAATATAAGCACTTAAAAGAGTTTAGAATAGAAGAGGAAGATTTAAAAAAATTTAATTTTAAAGAAGGAGACAAAATTGATGTTTCAATTTTCCAGGAGGGTGATAAAGTAAAAGTTTCTGGGAAGTCAAAAGCCAAGGGTTTTCAAGGAGTGGTAAAAAGATGGGGGTTTGGTGGTGCGCCAAAAACCCATGGGACGAAGCATACATTAAGAAAACCAGGTTCAATTGGTGCAACTGATCCAGCAAGAGTTTTTAAGGGTAAAAAAATGGCAGGAAGAATGGGGGGAGATAGAGTTACTGTTTCAAATTTAAAGGTAATTAAGATTGATAAAGAAAAAAATCTTCTTTTAATCAAGGGAGCTTTACCCGGTAGACGGGGAACCATTTTAGAAATAAAGAGTATTTAAAAATAAACATTTATGAAAGTTGACTTATATAATCAAAAAGGCGAAAAAATAGGAAAAATTGAAGCAAAAGATGAGATATTTAAAGTTAAAGTAAAGCCAGAATTATTGCATGAAGCTGTTTTGTATTATGAGAATTTATCTAGAAGGGGTACTGCCAAGACAAAAGATAGAAGCGAGGTAAGTGGAGGAGGCAGAAAACCTTGGCGTCAGAAAGGTACAGGAAGGGCGCGTCATGGTTCAATAAGATCGCCGATTTGGCGTAAAGGAGGAGTGGTTTTTGGTCCTACCCCCGAAAAAAAATACGAAGTGAAGATAAATAAAAAGGCAAAAAGAAAATCATTATTTGGTGTTTTAACAGCTAAGCTAAATGATAATGAGATATTTTTTATTGATAAAATAGAAATAAAAAATCCAAAAACGAAAGAAGTAGTTAATTTAATTGAAAACCTGGCAAAGATTATAAAAGATATTAAAAAGAAGAAAACAATTTTCATTCTTGAGAAAAAAGATGAAAATTTTTTAAAGGCTGTATCAAATATCAAAAATTTACTTACAATTCCGGCCGATTCTTTAAATCCTTATTTTTTATTGAAAGCTAAATATGTATTAATAGAAAAGGGAGCATTAAAAGTTTTAGAAAACCATTATTTAAAGGAGGGTAAGAAAGAAAAGAGTAAAGAAGAAAAGAAAGAAAAGAAAGTAAAAAAAGAAAAAAAAGAAAAAAGTCAATTAGTTTCAGAATCTAAAACCAAAAATAAAAAAGCAGAAAAATAAAATTTTATGATTACAATATTTAAAAAGAAAGAAGAAAAAGAAAAAAAAGAAAAAGTTTCTTCCAAGAAGGAAGAGGATTTTTCGGTAAAAAAGAAAGAAGAAAAAATTTCAAAAACTCCAGAAAAAGAAATAAAAGTTAAAAAAGATTTAAAAATTGAGCCAGGAAAGATAATTGTAGCACCAATTATTTCTGAAAAATCTACTTTTTTAGAAGAAGAGAATAAATATGTTTTTAAGGTTTTTAAAAATGCCAATAAACCGGAGATTAAAAAAGCAATAGAATCAATTTATAATGTAAAAGTTAAAAAAGTAAATATTATTAATACAAAAAGCAAAAAAAGAAGACTAGGAAGGATAGAAGGGAAGAAATCAGGTTACAAAAAAGCTGTTGTAAAGTTAAAAGAAGGACAAAAGATAGAAGTTGTTCCGCGATAAATTTTTTTATAAAAATTTATAATTTTTATGAAAGAAAAAAAACCAACAACACCAGGTCAAAGAGGAATGAAAGTAGTTGATTATTCGATATTAACCAAGAAAGAGCCAGAAAAATCTTTATTAATAACTTTAAAGAAAAAGGCAGGAAGAAATAATAGTGGCAAAATTACAGTTCGTCATCGTGGAGGGGGCGAGAAAAGAAAATATAGAATTGTTGATTTTGGACAAGAGAAAATGAATATTAAAGGAAAAGTAGAGGCCTTAGAATATGATCCAAATAGATCCGCTTTTTTAATGTTGGTTTTGTATGAAGATGGCGAGAGAAGATATCGTATTGCTCCAGAAGGAATAAAAGTTGGAGATGAGATTAATTGTAAAGAAGATGCAGAACCAAAACTAGGTAATAGATTGAAATTAAAAAATATTCCAATTGGGGTTCCCATTTTTGAGTTAGAGTTTTTTCCAGGGCAGGGCGGGAAGTTAGTAAGAAGTGCTGGTTCTTCGGCTCAAATTTTGTCAAAAGAAGGAGGTTTTGTTAATATAGTGTTGCCATCAAAAGAAATTCGTAAGTTTTCTGAAGATTGTTTTGCTACTATTGGTCAAGCTTCAAATGTAGAGCATCATATGGAAGTTTTAGGAAAGGCAGGAAGAAAGAGAAAAAGGGGTATAAGGCCGACAGTAAGAGGAACAGCAATGAATCCCGTGGATCATCCTCATGGAGGGGGCGAGGGAAGAGCGCCAATTGGTCTTAAACACCCCAAGACCCCAACCGGAAAACCGGCATTGGGAGTTAAAACAAGGAAAAAAGGAAAAATGTCAGACAAATTTATAATAAGAAGGAGGAAAAAGAAAAAATAATTTATTAGAGTAAAAAATATGCCAAGATCACTTAAAAAAGGAATTTTTGTAGATCCAAAATTATTAAAAAAGATTGAGAAAATGAAAGAAGAAGGTAAAAAGGGGCCAATTAAAACCTGGTCAAGAGATTCTATGATTACACCCGAAATGGTTGGTTTTACTTTTTTGGTGCATAATGGAAAAGAATTTTTACCAGTGACGGTAAAGGAAGAAATGGTTGGCCACAGACTCGGAGAGTTTTCTCCAACTACAAAATTTTATAGACATGGTGGTAAGATGGAGAGAGAATTAGCTAAGGCAGAAGCAGCGGCAGCTCAAAAAAGAGAGAAAGATTTTAGCGAAGGCAAATAATTTTTGAAAATCTATGGAAATAAAAACAATAATAAGATATCAAAGAATTGCTCCTCGAAAACTAAGACTTGTTGCTGATTTGATTAGAGAAAAGAACATTTTTGATGCTAAAAAGGAGTTAGATTTTTGCAAAAAAAGAGGAGCATCAATAATGAGTAAAGTATTAGATACAGCAATTGCAAATGCAAAGAATAATTTCCAAGTTCCAGATGATAAGATGGGAAATATTTATATTAAAGAAATTAGGATAGATGAGGGTCCAAAATTGAAAAGATGGCGACCCGTTTCAAGAGGTGCTGCTCATGAGATTCAAAAAAAGACAAGTCATATTACCTTGATTTTGGGAGAGAAAGAGGAAAAGAAAAATTCAAAAAGCAAAAAGTCAAAAAAAGACAATTTCAATAAAAAAGAAAAATAATATGGCTCATAAGGCGCATCCAAAGTTATTAAGGGTTGGGATAACTGAAGAATGGGATTCAGCATGGTTTTCTAATAAAAGAAAATATAAAGATATTCTTAAAGAAGATCTTTTAATTAGAGAGTATTTGTCAAAAAAATTTGGGAAAGGGATAATAGAGAAAATTAAAATTGAAAGAAGCGGAGATAAGCTTAATATAATAATAAGAACCTCAAAACCTGGCGTTGTTATTGGACGAGGAGGTACGGGCGTTGAGACTTTAGCAAAAGAGATTTCAAAAAAGATTAAAAATAAGGAGATTAAAATAGATATTGAAGAGGTCAAGGATCCTTCTTTGAGCGCTTCTATTATTGCCCAACAAATTGCTTCTGATATAGAAAGGAGAGTTCCTTTTAGAAAAGTAGTAAAAAGAGCCATGGAAAGGGTGCTACAAAGAAAAGGAGTTGAAGGAGTAAAAATAAAGGTAAAAGGAAGATTGAATGGCGTTGAAATTGCAAGAGCTGAAACTTTTAAACAAGGGAAACTTCCTTTGCAAACTTTAAGAAGTCAAATAGATTATGCTCACGAGACAGCTAACTGTACTTATGGGGTAGTTAGCGTAAAAGTTTGGATTTATAAAGGAGAAAAGGTATAAGTTTTTTAAAAAATATGTTATTACAACCCAAAAGAGTAAAACATAGAAAGATGATGAAGGGCAGAACTAAAGGTATGGCCACAAGGGGTAATGATTTAAATTTTGGAAGTGCTGGTTTAAAGGCAATGGAAGCCAAATGGATTACTGCAAATCAAATTGAAGCAGGAAGAAGGGTGCTTTTAAGATATTTTAAGGGAAAGGGAAAGATTTGGATAAGAGTATTTCCTGACAAACCCGTGACCTTTAAAGGAAATGAAGTTGGAATGGGAGGAGGTAAGGGGAGTGTAGATCATTATGTAGTGCCAATAAAACCAGGAAAAGTAATTTTTGAAGTAGATGGAGTTCCAAAAGATTTAGCTAGTCAAGCTTTAAAACAGGCTTCAAGAAAATTTCCTATTAAAACAAAAATAGTATTTAGTGAAGAATTAGAATAAAATTAAAATTTATATGAAGGCTAAAGATTTAAAAAACAAAACAGAAGGAGAACTTCAAAAAATATTGAAAGAAAAGAGGGAAAAATTAAGAGAACTTCGTTTTACCTTGGCCACAGGCAAGCTTAAGAATCCTTCTGAAATTAAAGAGATAAAAAAGGACATTGCAAGAATTTTAACTTTTTTAAACATTAAAAAAAGATTAGAAAAAGATAATAAAAATAAAAAACAAAAATAAAAATTATGCCAAAGAAAAAACTACAAGGTGAAGTTGTTTCAGATAAAATGCAAAAAACGGTAGTTGTGGAAGTGAGAAGGGTAAAAATGCATCCAAAATATAAAAAAAGATATATTGTTTCAAAAAAATATAAGGCTCATGATGAAAAAAATGAATGTAAAGTTGGAGATAAGGTAATTATTGAAGAATGTCGTCCATTAAGCAAAGAAAAGAGATGGAAGGTTATTAAAAAAATCTAAAATTTAAAAATATGATTCAACAAGGGACAAAATTAAAAGTAGCAGATAACACAGGCGCAAAGATTGTTCAATGTATAAAGGTTTTGGGTGGAACCAAAAGGAGATATGCCAGAATTGGAGATATAATAGTGGTTTCGGTAAAAGAGGCAGAGCCAAGAAAATTAGTTAAGAAAAAAGATGTTGTAAGGGCAGTAATTGTACGTCAGAAAAAGCCATTTAGATTAAATAATGGATGCTATTTGAGATTCGATGAAAATGCTGTGATTATTCTTGAGGGTAAGACAAAAAATCCAAAAGGGAATAGGGTTTTGGGTCCTATTCCGCGAATTTTAAGAGAAAAAGGATTTAAAAAAATTACAGAAATGGCAAAAGATTTAGTATAATTTTGGTTATTATAAAAAAATTTTTAAAAAATATGAAAATAAAAAGAGGAGATACAGTTTTAATGATAACGGGTAAAGATAAAGGAAGGAAAGGAAAAGTGACGAAAGCTTTACCAAGAGAAAATAAAATTATAGTTGAAGGTTTGAATATTGTTAAAAAACATGTAAAGCCAAAAAGAGAAGGGGAGAAAGGAAAAATAGTAGAAGTTCCAAGACCAGTTGATGTTTCCAATGCAAAATTAATTTGTCCAAAATGCAAAAAACCAACAAGGGTTGGTTATAAGATTGTTAACAAAAAGAAATATAGACTTTGTAAAAAGTGTAATGAAATATTTGAGTAATTTTTTAAAATTTTATGCTAAAAGAAGATTACCAAAAAAAAGTAATTCCCGAAATGAAAAAAGAATTTGGTTATAAAAATGATTTAGCTGTGCCAAAGATTGAAAAGGTTGTTGTTAATACTGGAATTGGAAGAATTTTATTAAATACAGATCCTTCTCAAAGAGAAAAGACAATTGAAGAAATTTCTTCTGATTTGGCATTGATCACTGGGCAAAAACCATTAATTACCAAAAGCAAAAAATCAATTTCCGCTTTTAAACTAAGAAAGGGAATGCCGGTTGGTTTGAAAGTTACTTTAAGAAGATCAAGGATGTTTGATTTTTTAGATAGATTGATTAATATTGTAATTCCCAGAATGAGAGATTTTCAAGGAATTCCAAGAAAGTCAATTGATAAAAACGGTAATTTAACTTTGGGAATTAAAGAGCATATTATTTTTCCTGAAATCCAACCCGAAAAGTCAAAACGCATTTTTGGTCTTGAAATAACAATAGTTACAAGTGCGAAAACAAGAGAAGAAGCAATAAGACTTTTTGAGCTTATAGGTTTCCCCTTAGCCAAAGAGTAAAAAATATGCCAAAAAAGTGTCAAATAGTTAAAGCCAAAAAAAAGCCAAAATATAAAACGAGAGCAGTAAATCGTTGTTTTAGATGTGGGAGAAAGAAGGGTTATATTAAGGATTTTGACCTTTGCCGAATTTGTTTTAGAGAGTTAGCAAATAAAGGTTTATTACCGGGAGTTAAAAAGTCTTCGTGGTAAAATAAAGTTTAAAATAATTATATATAAAATTTATGGATCCAATTGCAGATATGTTAATTTCCATAAAAAATGCTCAAGCTGTTGGTAAAAAAACAGTTTCGGTTCCGTTTTCCAAATTAAAATACGAAATTGCAAAAATACTTGAAGAAGAAGGGTTTATTGAGGGAGTTAAAAAAAGAGGGAAAATCAAAAAAAGAATTGTAATTTCTTTAAAATATAGTTCAGATAAAGAACCAATGATAAAAGAAGCAAAAAGAGTTTCGAAGTGTTCAAGAAGAATTTATTTAAAAGCAAAAGAGCTTTATTTCCCAAAATCGGGGAAAGGATTATTGATTGTATCTACTCCAAAAGGTATTATGACTTCAAAAAAAGCAAAAAAATTAAATTTAGGAGGAGAAGCAATTTGTGAAATTTGGTAATTAAAAATTATGAGTAAAGTTGGCAAAAAACCAATTTCAATTCCAGACGGTACGAAAATAGATTTTAAAGATAATATACTTTTGGTTGAGGGGCAAAAAGGTAAACTTGAAAAGAAATTACCCTCAGAAATTTCCCTTGAGATTAAAGATAATATAATTCAAGTTTTATTTAATGGTCCAAATGAAAAGAAGGCTTTGTGGGGAACTTGGCGATCACTTATTAACAATATGATAAAAGGAGTGACTGAGGGATTTGAGAAGAAATTAATTATTGAAGGAGTGGGGTGGCGGGCAAATATGGAAGGAAACGAATTGGTTTTAAATGTTGGATTTTCGCACCCCGTAAAAGTTTCACCGCCCGAGGGTATTACTTTTTTAGTGGAAAAAAATAGTATTATTATTAAAGGAATTGATAAAGAGCTTGTTGGTAACGTTGCTGCTAAAATAAGAAAGATTCGACCCCCCGAACCATATAAGGGGAAAGGTATTAGATATGAAGATGAAGCAATAAGAAGAAAAGCAGGTAAAAAAGCGGTCGGCTCTGCTTAAAGTTTGAAAAATATGAGGCCAAAAAATAAACAAAAAATATTAAAAGAAAAAAGAGAAAGAAGACACAAAAGGCAAAGATCAAGAGTTTCAGGGACAAAGGAGCGTCCAAGGCTTTCTGTCTTTAGATCTCGCTATCACATTTATTGTCAATTGATAGATGATAATCAGGGGCGCACTTTGATTTCTACGAAAGATCAAGATTTAGAAGAAAAAGATAAAAAAGGCAAGAAACCAACAGAAATAGCTTTTTTGGTCGGCCAGTTAATTGCAAAGAGGGCAAAAGAAAAAGGTATTCAAAAAGTAGTTTTTGATAAAGGTTGGTACAAATATCATGGAAGAGTGAAGGCAGTAGCGGAGGGCGCAAGAAAAGGGGGCTTGCAGTTTTAAAATATTAAATTTTTAAAAAAATATGACAAACATCAATAATATTAATCAGCAAGAAGAATTTGAATCTAAGCTTTTGGATTTGGCAAGGGTTGTAAAAGTAACAGCAGGTGGTAAAACACTCAGGTTTAGAGCAACTGTTGCTGTTGGCAATAAAAATGGAAAGGTTGGTGTTGGTGTTTCTAAGGGAAGAGATGTAACTCAGGCAATAGAAAAGGCGACAAAAAAAGCTAAAAAGAATTTGATAGAAGTAAAAACAGTAAACGGTACAATTCCTTTTGATATTACCACAAAATATCAGAGTGCAAAATTATTTTTAAAGCCTCAAAAGCAAGGTCGAGGAATTATTGCTGGTGGAGTAGTTAGAACTCTTTGCGAACTTGCTGGAATAAAGGACATTACAGCAAAACTTATTTCAAAGACTAATAATAAAATAAATATTGCAAGGGCCACCCTTAAAGCTTTTATTGAAATTACAAAAGAAACTGAAAAATTAGAAGAAAAGTAAATTTATTTTTTAAAAAAATTATGCAGCTTCATGAAATAAAAGGATTAAAAAATAAAGAAAAAAAGAGAGTGGGGAGAGGGGGCAAGAGAGGAACTTATTGCGGAAGAGGAATAAAGGGTCAAAAGGCAAGAGCTGGGGCAAAAATAAGACCCGCGCTTCGTGATTTTATTAAAAAAATTCCTAAATTAAGGGGTTATAGATTTATTGAAAAAATAAAGAAATAATTTTTATGAATTTTGAAGGCCTTACAAAATTATTTAAACTAAAAGATTTAAGAAACAAAATAATTTTTGTCTTTTTAATGATGGTTGTTTTTAGAGCAGCGGCGGCAATTCCGGTGCCAGGAATAAATCCTGAGAGCTTGGCAAAGTTTTTTAAAAGAAATCAAATTTTTGGCTTAATGAATATTTTTACCGGTGGAGCTCTTCAGAGAGTTTCTGTTGTTATGCTTGGAATTGGGCCTTATATTACTGCTTTAATTATTATGCAACTTTTAACTTTAGTTTTTCCTCGTCTTGAAGAGATGTATAAAGAAGAGGGCGAAGAAGGTCAAAGAAAATTTAACCAATATGCTAGGATTTTAACTGTACCTTTGGCTGCTCTTCAAAGTTTTGCAATGTTAAGATTGCTTGAGTCTCAAAAGATTATTAATGGTTTTACTGGCTTTAAACTTTTAACTTCAGTTGTGACAATTACTGCTGGCTCTATATTTTTGATGTGGCTTGGTGAGTTGATTTCGGAAAAAGGTATTGGTAATGGTATTTCTCTTTTGATTTTTGCTGGTATTGTTGCTCATTTTCCAGAATCTATAAGACAAGCAACGCTCACTTGGGACCCAAGCCAGATTCCTTCGTGGATTATTTTTATAATCAGCTCCCTTTTAATTACCACTTCTATTGTGATAATTAATGAAGCAAGGCGAAATGTTCCTATTTCTTATGCTAAAAGAATTAGAGGGCATAGAATTTATGGTGGCGCTCAAACCTATCTTCCAATGATGATTAATCCAGCAGGGGTTATGCCAATTATTTTTGCTTTATCAATAATGATGCTTCCCGGAATGGTTGGCGCTTTTATGAAAAATATGTCAAGGCATTTTATCTCAAGAGTAGGAGTCTTTTTGGTAAGTTTTTCTCAAAACCAAATTTTATATGGGATTTGTTATTTTGTTTTAGTTGTGGCTTTTACTTATTTTTATACTGCAGTTACTTTTGATCCAGATAACGTTTCTGAAAACTTACAGAAGATGGGAGGGTTTATTCCCGGTATAAGACCTGGCAAAAATACTGCAGAATTTTTAAGAAAAATTTTAAACAGAGTTCTTTTTGTTGGTGCTGTGTTTTTGGGGATTGTAGCCGTAATGCCATCTATTGTAAGAGCAATTACAGGGATTTCTGGCTTTGATTTTCTTTTGGGTGGCACTTCTCTTTTGATTATTGTGGCTGTGGTTCTTGAAACCGTTGAGATTATAAAGAGCGAGATAGAGTTAAGAAGTTATGAATAATTTTATTTTTTAAGCAGGCTTAAATCTATTATGAAAAAGGTAATTATTTTTATTGCTCCACCTGGTGCAGGTAAAGGAACCCAAGCAAATCTTTTGGCAGAATATTTTGACTTGGTACATCTTGAGACAAGTAAAGTAATTGAGAAAAGGATAATGAACGCAAAAGAAGATGAATATTTAGAGGTCGATGGAGAAAAGTTTTTATTTTCAGAAGAAAAAAGAAAGTGGGAGTCAGGGGAAATTTGTTCTCCCCCTTTTGTAACTCAATTAGTTTTAGAGGAAATAGAAAGAGTGGCAAAAGAAGAAAAAGGAATTGTTTTTTCAGGATCGCCAAGAAGTATTTATGAGGCCCAAAAAGAGGCCCCCTTATTAGAAAAATTGTATGGAAGAGAAAATGTTGTTGTTTTGAAGATTAATCTTTCGTCAGAGGAATCTATTTTTAGAAACTCTCATAGAAGAATTTGTTCTTTGATGCGTCATCCTATTTTATGGTTAAAAGAAACAGAAAACCTTAGCTTATGTCCTCTTGATGGTTCAAAATTAATAAAAAGGGAGTCTTTAGATGATCCAGAAACAATTAAAGTAAGATTAAAAGAATTCCAAGAAAAAACAGCGCCAGTAATAGATTATTTAAAAGAAAAAGGTTTTAGAATTGAAGAGATAAATGGTGAGCAAACAGTTGAAGAAGTTTTTCAAGAGATTATTAAAAAATTAAATTTTTAAAAATGAGGATTCCTCTAAAAAGCGAAAAGGAGATAAAGATAATGCAAGAAGGAGGGAAGATTTTGGCTGAAATTTTAGAAAAAATAAAAAGAAAAGTAGAACCAGGAGTTTCAACAAAGGATTTAGAGAAAGAAGCAATTTATTTAATAAAAAAGAAAGGCGTAAAACCTTCTTTTTTAAATTTTGAAGGATATCCGGCGGTTTTGTGTACTTCAATTAATGAAGAAATTGTTCATGTTTTGCCTTCGCAAAGAATTGTAAAAGATGGTGATATTTTATCTCTTGATCTTGGGATTTTTTATAAGGGATTTCATACAGATATGGCAATTACCATTCCTGTAGGAGGGGTTTCGGAAGAAGCAAGAAGAATGATAAGGGTGACAAAAAAGGCTTTAAAATTAGCAATAAAAAAAGCAAAAATAGGCAATACTTTGGGCGATATTGGAAACACTATTCAAAGATATGTTGAAGGAAGAGGTTTTAGTGTAGTTCGAGAACTTTGCGGACATGGAATTGGAAGAAAACTTCATGAACCTCCGCAGGTTTTAAACTTTGGCAAAAGAAGTAAAGGAGAAAAATTAAAAGAAGGAATGGTAATTTGTATCGAACCAATGGTAACAATGGGCGATTGGCATATTAAAAGAACAAAAGACGGATTTGGATACGAAACAAAAGATGGTTCTTTATCGTGTCATTTTGAGCATACAGTAGCAATTACCAAAAAGGGTTCGATAATTTTAACAAAATAACCAAAAATCCAAAAAGTTACATAAAAATTTTTGGGTTTTAAAAATTATGCCAGAATTTGTTTCCAAAGAAATTTTTGAAAAAATGAAAAAGGAATTAGAGTATTTAAAGTCTCAACGAATTGAAATTGCTGAAAGATTAAAAAGAAGCGCTAGTTTTGGAGATTTATCAGAAAATTCTGAATACCAACAGGCAAGAGAAGATAAAGACGAATTAGAAAGAAAAATTTTAAAGTTAGAGCAGAAATTAAAAACAGTAAAAGTAAAAAATAAAAGCGAATCAAACAATAAAGTTTCTTTTTACTCAAAAGTAAAGATAAAAGACAAAAACGGCAATGAAATGAATTTAATTTTAGTTTCTGAAGAAGATTCTGATTTTGCTCAGGGGAAAATTTCTTATAATTCTCCTTTGGGGAAGGCTTTGCTTGGGAAGAAAATAGGTGATATAATAAAATTTAAAGTTCCATCCGGCAAAGAAAAGGAGTACCAAATAATTTCTATTGAATAAAATATGGCCCTTAAAGATATCAAAAAAGAGAGGATTAAAAAATTAAAAAGAATTAAAGATAAAGGAATTAATCCTTATCCTTCTTTTTTTGAAAAGCCAGTTCTTATAGAAAAAGCTATTTTAAATTTTAAAGAAGGCAAAAAAGCAATTTTAGCTGGAAGAATTTTAAACATAAGAGTACATGGGGGTTCTACTTTTTTTGATTTTAAAGACGGTACAGGCAAATTTCAAGCATTTTTAAGAAAAGATAAACTAAAAGAAAAATATAGTTTTTTTCTTGAGAATATAGATAGAGGAGATTTTATTTTAGTAAAGGGAAAACTTTTTTTAACAAAAAAAAGAGAAAGGACAATAGAAGTAGAAGATTATAAAATTTTAGCAAAATCTCTTTTGCCATTGCCTGAAAAATGGCATGGCTTGGCAGATGAAGAGGAGAGATTTAGAAAGCGATATTTAGATCTTTTAATGAACCAGAAAGTAAAAGAAAATTTTATAATAAGATCAAAAATAATTACAAAAATAAGAGAATTTTTAAATAAAGAAGGTTTTTTAGAGGTTGAGACTCCAATTTTGCAACCAATTCCCGGAGGCGCTACTGCCAATCCTTTTAAAACCCATCATAAAGCCCTAAATATAGATCTTTATTTAAGAATTGCGCCAGAACTATATTTAAAAAGACTTCTTGTTGGTGGTTTTGATAAGGTTTATGAGATTGGGAGGGTTTTTAGAAACGAAGGAATAGATAGGTCCCATAATCCTGATTTTACAATGCTTGAGTTTTATTGGGCTTATGCTAGATTTGAAGATCTTTTGATTTTTTGCGAGAAGATGATTAAAAAGGTTGTCAAAGATGTTTTTGGAAAAAGCAAAATTTTATACAACCAAAAAGAAATTGATTTTTCAAAGCCATTTAAAAAAATTGAATTTTATCAACTTTTAGACAAAAGATTAAAAATAAAAACAAGAGAAGCAAGCGATTCTACTATTAAAAAAATTGCAAAAGATTTTAAAATTCCGATAGAAAAAAAATCAAGATACAAACTTTTAGATGATATTTTTAAAAAAATATCCAAAGAAGAAATTTGGCAGCCAACTTTTGTTCTTTATCAACCAGTTCAGTTAAATCCTTTATCAAAAAGAAGAGAGGACGACAAAGAACTTGCTTTAAGATTTCAACTTGTTATTGCTGGCTGGGAAGTGGTTAATGCTTTTTCTGAGCTAAATGACCCCCTTGATCAAAAATTAAGATTCAAAGAGCAACAAAAAGAAAAACAAAAAGGCGATAAAGAAGCCCATCCATTTGATAGAGATTTTATAGAGGCTCTTGAATACGGCATGCCACCAGCAGTTGGTCTTGGTCTTGGAATTGATAGATTTGTTGCAATTTTAACGGATTCAGAAAATTTAAGAGAAGTTATTTTATTTCCTGTACTTCGTCCAAAAGAAAATTAAATTATTCTATCTTTTTAATAATATAAACTTTTTTAATAGAAGAGGAGACAGTAACTTTATCTCCTGACTTTTTCCCCAAAAGAGCTTTTCCTACTGGTGATTCGTTTGAAATTTTGCCTTCAGTTGGGTTTGCTTCAAGGGTTTCAACAATAGTAAACTTTTCCAATTTTCCGTTTATTTCCAAGGTTACAGTACTTCCTATGGTAACTTTTTTATGGGTTTTGGAAGAATTATTTTTAATTTCTCTTGAATTTTTTAGAATATTTTCTAATTCTTTTAATCTAATTTCCATTGAAATTAGTTCTGATTCTAATGGTTCATAATCGCAATTTAAATCTTCCGGACGCCAAAGATCGTCTCTATTTTCTTTCATTTGAGCCCTCTTTTTCTTAATCTCCTCTTTCAGCTTTTTGTATTCTTCTTTATATTTCTTTAAAGCCTCTTTTGATAAATGATATATTTTTGCCATACTTAATTATAATTAGTTTAAAAAACCTCTCTTTTTTTGAAGAGAGGTTTTTTGGAAATTTCTTTGATTTTATTTTTATTGATCCAAAAACCTCTCTTCACTTTTTGAGAGGCCATAAAATGGAATAACTTTTGTCCAATTCTTAGCCATTTTTTTGGTGATGATATATTTTATTCATATAAAACAATTTGTCAAGAGTTTTTTAACTATACTATATTATCCTTTCTGGGTCAATATCAACTTTAAAATGAGGAGGAGTCAAAGCCAAAAGGGCTGTTTTAATTTTTCTGTCATCTTTTTTAAGTTTTATTAATAGCTTCCAGTGATATTTCCTTTTTACTTTTTCAATAAAAGCAGGCGAGGGACCTAAAATTTCTAACTCCTTTTGGCTAAATTTTTCTTTAATTTTTTCTTTAAAAGCAAAAGATTCTTTTATAATTTTTTCCCTGTTTTTGTGAATAATTGAAATTTTTATCAGAAAAGAAAACGGTGGATAGTCAAATTTTTTTCTTTCTGCAAGAATTTTGTCATAAAAGCAACTTTTTTCCTTTTTGAGCCAAGAAATAGCATTTGATTTTGGGAAAAAGGTTTGAATTATAAACTCTTTTTTACAAAGAGAAAGCAAAGAACTAATAATTCTTGCGCCCTCTTCTTCAATTTTAAAATCTGGTTGTGACAAAAGGGCATCAAGAGAAATCACGCCAACTAAAGGAAATTTTTCAAAAACAGGATAGCTTAGAAAAAGAGAAGTTGTAAGCAAAATTGAGGATTTTGAGTTTAAAAAATTTTCTATCATTTCTTCTTGCTTTGCTTTATCTTTTTTTTCTTTTTTATAAAGGCAAAAAATGTTTTTTTCCCCAAAAATATTTTTTAATTCTTTTTCTACTTTTTGAATGCCAACACCAAGAGTTTTAAGATTCCAACTTTTGCAATTTTCACATAATTTTGGAACCTCATATTCTTTTGCGCAATAATGGCAAATTAATTTTGGAGATTCTTCTTGGTGATAGGTAAGTGGCAAGTCGCAATCTTGGCATTTTTTAACCCAGCCGCAATCTTGGCAAAAAAGAGTTGTTGCTGAGCCTTTTCTATTTATTACAAGTAAAATTTTTTCATTTGCTTGAAGGTGGTTTTTTATCGAGGTTATTAAATGGTCTGAGAGCGGTTTCCAGGGTTTTATTTTTCGCATATCAATGATTGTTTTTTTAATATTGCTTTCCTCTTTTGTTTTTTCTTTTTCTTTTGTTGAAAAATAGGTTTCAGGGGAGGGAAAATTTGAAATTAATATTAATCTTGCTTGCCATATTTTGGCAAGTTTTTCAGCTACTTTTGTTGCATTGTATCGGGGTTCCATTTGGGATTTATAATTTTTATTTCCCTCTTCGGTTAAAACTATTAATCCTAAATTAGAAAAAGGCAAAAACAGTTTTGATCTTGTACCAATAATTAAATTTTCAGACTTGAACTCTTTTAATTTTTTTTTCCAGAAATTTTCTTTTGTTTTTTCTGGAACCAAAAACAAGACCTCTTTTTTTTCAAAGAGAGCTTTTTTTATTTCTTCTTTAGGACAAAAGTTATTTGGAGCAATAATTAATTTTTTTGAAAAAGATTTTTTTTGAGGGAGAGTATTTTTTATTTTTTTCTTTTGTTTTTTTAAAAAGAGCGAGAGTACTTTTCCAAAAGAACTCCAATAATAATCTGCCATCCATTTTGCAAGTTCAATTTGTTTTTCGTTAATGACAGGCTCTGTTTCTATAATTTTTGCAATCGGTTTTATTTGATATTGAGTTTTTTTGATTTCTAATTTTAAATTTATCGCTTCTTTTTGAGCAAAGACAATTGCCTTTACTTTTTTCTTTCGCAAAGGCACCAAAACGAGCGCCCCCCTTTTTATTTTTTTACTTGTAAAATAAGTTAAAAATTGAGGAGCGGGGCGGGGAATTTTTGATAGGGGAGCGACCTTTGTTAAAAACATAGTTTTATTCGTATATTCCTAGAAACTTGTAAATTCGTAGGTTAGTATTTTTCTGCGCTAAATTTATATATTTCAACTACTTCTTTTTGGGGATCTATTCCTGCTTTTTGGCAGGCATAAAAAATCTGTTCTTCTTTTGTGTTTATACCTTTAAGATCTGGCAGTAAAAGACCAGTTTTAAAGCCACTTTTTACAATAATTCCATATTTTTTGGGGTTGAGTTCCTCAAGAGAAAGAACTTTTTGGGGTTTTGATAAAATATAAACAGTATAAGAAAGATAGGGCAATTCTTCTTTTTTAATTTCTCCAAAACGAAAATCTTTTGTTGCTGCTGAAATTGCATTTGAAATTATCTCTTTTGCGATATTTTCTTTTGTTGGAAGATAAGTTCCGATGCATCCCCGTAGCTCTTTTTCTTTAGAGTTTGGTAATTTTTTTTCAATAGTTACAAATGTACCCGCTTTTTCTTTTTTAAATCTTTCTGGAACATTTTTGGGAACATCAATTATTTTCCCTTCTTTTATATAATTTTCAACAGCCATTTTTGCAATTTGAGTAAGAATATTCATTTACTTTTTAAATAATTTTGTTATTATAATAAATAATATTTTATCAAAAATGGAAAAAATTGCTATTGTTTGGCTTTTGCTATCTGGGTTGTTATTTTTTTTATTTATTTTTAATATTTTTAAAATGATAAAAGCAAAAAAATAACATGGAAAGAGTTTTAATAAAGGAGATACCACGATTTATAGGCAAAAAAGTAAAGGTTTCGGGTTGGGTTAATTCTTTTCGAGACCATGGAAAGGTTTTTTTTGTAAATTTAAGAGATAGAAGTGGTTTATTACAGATAGTTTTTTGGGGGAATATTTATAAAAAAGCAAAAGAACTAAGACCAGAATGGGTAGTTTCAATAGAGGGCGAAATTTCAAAAAGACCTCAAGGAACAGAAAATAAAGAAATGGAAACAGGTGAGATAGAAATGAGAGCAGAAAAATTAGAAATACTTTCAAGGGCAGAAGAATTGCCAATAGATTTAACCAAAAAAGAGCTTGAATTAAAACTTAATACTTTACTTGATAATCGTCCTTTAACAATAAGACATCAAAAAACTCAAGCAATCTTTAGAGTTGCCAAGACAATTTTAGACGCTTATAGAAAAATTATGAAAGATCTTGATTTTTTTGAGATTAAAACTCCAAAAATAATAGGAGCAGCATCTGAGGGGGGAGCGAATTTTTTTACACTTGATTATTTTGGGAAAAAAGCTTTTTTAGCTCAAAGCCCTCAGTTTTATAAACAAATTTGTATAGGGGCATTTGAGAGGGTTTTTGAAATAGGACCTGTTTTTCGAAAAGAGCCTCATTTTACAACAAGGCATTTAAACGAATATATAAGCATGGATGCTGAAATGGGATTTATTTCTGGTATTGAAGATATTATGGCAGAACTTGAGAAAGTGATAAATTATATTTTTCAAAAAATAAAAGAGGAAAGCAAAAGGGAACTTCAAATTTTTGGTATAAACGATTTAAAAATTCCCAAAAAAATTCCTCGTTTAAAATTAAAAGAGGCAAAAGAAAAAATAAAAAATAAGTATAAATACGAGGTTCCTGAAGACACGGATATAGACCCAAAAGGAGAAAAATTAATTGGAAGATTAGCAAAAGAAGAATACAATTCTGATTTTATATTTTTAACGCACTATCCTAAAAAAGATAGGCCATTTTATACAATGCCATCGAAAAATAATTCTCAAGAAACTGAAAGTTTTGATTTGATTTTCTTGGGCACAGAAATTGTTACTGGAAGTCAGCGTATTCATGATTTTAAAATGCTTGTTGAAAATATTAAAAAATGGAAATTGGATCCAAAAGATTTTGATTTTTATCTTCAGGCATTTAAATATGGCCTTCCGCCCCATGGCGGCTGGGGGATGGGACTGGAGAGACTTGTTTATAAGGTTTTAAATCTTTCAACGATAAAGAAAGTTTCTTTATTCCCAAGAGATGTTAAAAGGTTAGTTCCTTAATTTTTAATATTAAAAAGATGAAGCGATTTAAAACCGAAATTTGTTTTGATGGTGACCATTTGGTTTTTAAAAGAAAACATTTTAAAACAAAAGAAGGGAAAAATCTTTTTTGGGAATATATAGAAAGAAAAAACCAGTACGGGCATCCAATAATTATTTTTGCTTTAACAAAAGAAAAAGAAGTGATTTTAGAGAAAATTTATCGTTTTCCCTTTGAAGATTACGTTTTAGAACTTCCTGCAGGACTTCAAGATAAAAAAGGCGAGAGGGAGAAAGAAGTAGCAAAAAGAGAACTTTTGGAAGAAACAGGATATAGGGCAAGAAAATTAATTAAAATTTTTCAGGGACCGATGGATCCGGGACAAAGCACTGATGAGGGAATTTATTATTTTGCAAAAGATGTTGTTTATGAGAAAAAACCAGAACACGAGGATGCTGAAAATATAAAAGTAATTAAGGTGCCTATTTCAAAATTAGTTGATTTTGTAGAAGAATCGTCAAAAAGAATGAAGGTAGATTCAAAAATATTGAGCATCTTGCCAATCCTTCAAAAGAGAAAATTAATTTAATTTTTGATTCGCCCTAAGTTTTAATATAAAATTATGAACAAAATTACAATAAATACAGATGGCGGAGCGATTGGAAATCCAGGGCCTGCTGGCATTGGAGTGGTAATAAGAGGAAAGGGAAGAGAAAAAAGATATTCCGAGCCAATTGGTATTGCAACAAACAATGAAGCTGAATATAAAGCCTTAATTTTCGCTCTTAAAAAAGCAAAACTTCTTTTTGGCAAGAAAAATGCAAAAAATTTAGAAGTTGAGTGTTTTTTGGACAGTGAACTTGTTGTAAGACAATTAAATGGAGAGTATAAAATTAAAGAAAAAGAACTTCAGCCTCTTTTTTTGGACATTTGGAACTTGAAAATTGATTTTAAAAATGTTAAATTTATTCACATCCCACGAGAGGCAAACAAAGAAGCAGATGAACTTGTGGGACAGGCAATAGACAAAAAACAATCAAAACTTATTTAGTTCTCTGTTATAAGTTATAAGTTGTAAGTTATAAGTTAATTTGTTTATTTTTGCCGCCTTCGTCTAGTGGCTAGGACGCCGGGCTTTCAATCCGGCAACAGGGGTTCGATTCCCCTAGGCGGCGCAGGATTTTCAAAATTTCTACTTCTGAAAAATTCCAAAATATAAGCAAAAAGAATCTATTATTGCTCTTTTTTTTATTTTAAGCGGAAAAAAGTTTCCTGAATATTCTTTAATTAACTTAAATCCATTTTTTTGAATCATTTTTTTGAGTTCTTTATTGGATGGTCTGAAGGTGTGTTCTTTGACGTCATAAAGAACTTTATATTGAAATTTTGATAAAAAATTACTTTTTGTTGGAAGATAAATTACAAATAAGCCTCCTTTTTTTGTGGCTTTATAAATTTTTTTAAAGACATCATTGAGATTTGATAAGTGTTCTATTGTATTTATTGCGCAAATTACATCAAATTTTTCTTTGAAAGGAATTTCTTCTTTTGAAATGTCACAAATTTTGAAATTTTCTTTTTTGTATTTTTTTTGAATCTCTTTTACTGCGTATTCTGAAATATCCAATCCAAAAACTTCGAATTCATTTTTAAAAAGTTTAATTAAATTATCATCACCAAATCCAATATCAAGAAAATTCCCCTTTTTGATTATTTTGAGAATTTCATTTTTAATAGTTTTGTTTCTTTTGTCGATATATTTTCTATAAAGAAATCCTCCAACGCCCCTTCCTGAAAAATGTTTTTTAAAATAATTTTTATCGTAAACAAAAGACATAAGTTTTGAAATTCCAAATTATAAATTACAAATTAAAGATTAACGAGTTAATGAATTGTGAACCCAAATCCGAAATACGAAATACGAAACACCAAACAAATCCTAAATTCTAAATTCCAAATTTCAAACTTTTTTATTTCCCCCTTTGTTTAACTCGGTAATCCGTTAATTCTTTTAATTAAAAATTCGTAATTAATTCGTTATTCATTGATTTTTTTAAATTTTTGTCTTTGAATTTAGACATTGTTTAGGATTTCGGATTTCGTGTTTAGGATTTATTCTAAAAAAACTTCTTTTTTAAACTCTTTTAATCTTTGATTGAGCAGGGGATAGTTTTTAAGCAGTGGGTCTTTTAAGAGAATTTTTTCTGCTTCTTCTTTTGCTTCCTTAACAAGTTTTATATCTGTTAAAGAGGCCATTGTTAAATCTGGGATGCCGGATTGTCTTTTACCAATAAATTCACCTGGGCCTCGGATTTTTAAATCTTTTTCTGAAAGTTCAAAAGCATTTTTCGCAGTTAAGATAGCGTTGAGTCTTTGCCAGGTTTTTTTTGCTGTAGATTCTGTAAACAAAAAGCAATAACTTTGATATTCTCCTCGACCTACTCTTCCTCGAAATTGGTAAAGTTGGGCAAGTCCAAATCTTTCCGCGCCCTCAATTATCATAACCGTAGCATCAGGAACATCTATTCCAACTTCTACAACCGGTGTTGAGACTAAAACATCATATTTTTTTTCTTTAAAATCTTTCATTATTTTTTCTTTTTCTTTGGCTTTCATTTTTCCATGCAAAAGGCCAAGTTTTAAATCAGGAAATACTTCTTTTTGAAGTCTTTCAAATTCTTTTTTTGCAGCAGCAATTTCTAATTTTTCGGATTCCTCAATTAGGGGACAGACAATAAATGCTTGCCTTCCTTTTTTTACTTCTTTTCTTAAAAATTCATAAACTTCTTTTCTTTCGGATGGCATTACAATTTTAGTTATTATTTTTTTTCTTCCTTTGGGCAATTCTTTGATTTGAGAAATTGCTAAATCTCCATAAAAAGCGAGAGCTAGAGTGCGAGGGATTGGTGTTGCTGTCATCGAAAGAAAATGAGGAATAAGTGTATCTAAGTTTTTTGAATTACGAAGAAGTTTTGCTCTTTGTTCAACTCCAAAGCGATGTTGTTCATCAACTACTACAAGTCCAAGATTTTTGAATTTTACCTTTTCTTGAATTAGGCTATGAGTTCCAATTAAGATATCAATTTCGCCCTCTTCATTTCTTTTGATTAGTTCCTCTTTTTTTATTTTTTTTGTTCCGAGAATTTTTGCTTTCTCGCTAGTCAAAAGAGCAATTTTTAATTTTAGGTTTTTCATTAATTTTGATAATTCATTAAAATGTTGTTCTGCTAAAATCTCAGTTGGTGCCATCATTGTGGCTTGGTATCCATTTTTTGCACAAACAAAACAAGCAAGGGCTGCGATAACTGTTTTTCCCGAGCCAACTTCTCCTTCAAGAAGTCTTGACATCGGGATATTTTTTTGAAGGTCGTTTAAAATTTCCCTTATTACCCCTTTTTGATCTTCTGTAAGTTCAAAAGGAAGTTGGCTTTTAAATTCTTTAATATATTCTATTTTTGGAATTATTTTTGGAGCTTTTTGGCTTGAAATTTTTATTTTTTGTTTTTGAATGATAAGTTGGATTAAAAAAAGCTCTTCAAAAGCAAATCTCCTTTTTGCTTTTTCTGCCTCTTTTTTGTTTTTGGGAAAATGGATATTCAAAAGAGCTGCTTTAATTTCTGGTAGTCTTTTTTCTTTTAAAATCTCTTTTGGTAAAAATTCTTGAACTTCATTTAAATATTTTTTTAAAAAGAGATGTAAAATAAAACGAAGCCACTTTGAAGAAAGTCCTTCGGTTTCTGGATAAACAGCCACAAGGCCTCTTGTATGTTTTAGCTCTTTTTCTTTTTTAATTTTTTCGTAGGCAGGATTTGAAAGCAAAAGACCATAGTTATCAGATTTTACTTTGCCTGCAAGACTTAAAAGAGTGCCTTCTTTTAGGGTTTCTTGAAGGTAGGGTTGGTTAAACCAAATTGATCGGATGGTTCCTGTTGAATCTTCAATTAGGGCTTCAGTAATATAAAAGATTCTTTTAAAGCTTTTTCTTGTATGAATTTTTTTTACTTTTCCCTGGATGGTTACTTCTTCTCCTATTTTTACTTCTGAAATTTTTTTGAGGTTTGTAAAATTGTCGTATCTGTGCGGAAAATGATAAAAAAGATCTTTTAATGTTTCAATTTTTAGTTTTTTTAGTTTTTTAAGATAATTAGGTCCGATATATGGAAATTTATCTATTGGTTGATTTAAATCCATAATAAATTATGCTAAAATAAACTTTAGATAGTTTATCAAAAATTATGATGATTATCAAAAACAAAAAAGAGCTTTTAATAACAAAAGAAAGGGAAAATTTGCTTGATATTTTAGAAAAAGGAGTTGAAGCTGTTTTACCAGAAAAAGTTTTAAAAGAAAGTGTTTTTTTTGATAAGAAAAACAAAACCTTAAAAGTAAAAGATACAACGTTTGATTTATTTTCTAAAAGAATTTTTGTTATTGGAGGGGGGAAAGGAGCTTATTTGATGGCAAAAGCCATAGAAGAAATTTTTGGAGGAGAAAATATTGAAGCAGGTATTGTAAATTGCAATTTTGATGGTCAAAAGACAAAAAAGATAAAAATTAATAAAGCAAGCCATCCAATTCCAGATGAAAATGGAATGAAGGGGGTATTGTCAATGATGGCGCTCAAAAAACAATATAATATTGGCCCACAAGACATAATAATTTTTTTAATTTCGGGTGGTGCTTCCAGTTTAATACCCCTGCCAGCAAAGGAAATTAGTCTTGAAGATAAAAGAAGGGTTAATTCTTTGCTTTTGTTTTCTGGAGCAGATATTAAAGAGATTAATACTGTAAGAAAGCACTTATCTTTGGTTAAGGGAGGAAGACTGGGTTTATTTTTTGCACCAGCAAAGGTAATTAGCTTAATAATTTCTGATGTGATTGGAGACGATATTGAAAATATAGGTTCTGGCCCCACAGTAAAAGATAGTTCTACTTTCAAGGATGCTATTTTTGTTCTTAAAAAATATAATCTTTTTGAAAGGGTTCCTCGATCAGTAAAAGATTTTTTAGAAAAAGGGGCAAGGGGAGAAATAGAAGAGACACCAAAAGAACTTGAAAATTGTTATAACTTTATTTTAGTCAATAATAAAGTTAGTCTTGAAACAATGGCAAAAGAGGGAATAAAAAGAAAGCTTAAACCATTAATTTTAAAAGAAAACCTTAGGGGAGATCCCCAAAGTAGTGCTTTTGATCTGGCAAAAAATATAAAAGAAGGAAAATATAAAGGATTTAATTTAATTTTGTTTGGAGGAGAAAATACGCCAAAGATTCCAGAAGCTTCGGGTAAGGGTGGCAGAATTCAGCATTTTTTGGCTTCTTTTCTTTTGGGAATGAAAGATTATAAGAAAAAATGGTGCCTAGCTGGTTTGGCAACTGATGGTACAGATTTTATCTATCAGATAGGGGGTGCTGTGATTGATGATATTTCGGCAAAGATTGTAAAAGAAAAAAACATAAAAATAGAAAAATATCTTGAAAACTATGATAGTTATAACTTTTTTTTAAGAGTGGAAAATTCTTTAATTAAAACAGTAGATACTGGAACTAATGTGGGAGATATATTTGCTGGTTATTTTAGATAAAATTTGTGTCCCCAGGAGGATTTGAACCTCCAACCTTCAGCTCCGCAAGCTGACGCTCTATCCAATTGAGCTATGGGGACTTAAAGACCCAGTTTTCTTGTGATTATATCACTTAAAGTTAACTCAACCCTTTTTTCTGGAAGATAATTTTTAAGAATATTTCTTATCTTTGAGATATCTTTTTCATTTACAGGAACCGAAATTGTTGTAATTAATTTCCCCTTGGTAAAAATAAATAACTCTTCTAAATCTTCTTTAATACCAAAGCTTTTTAAATTTTTCCAAGGATAAAAATCTTGATTTATTTTAATTCCTTTATTTAAAATTTGACACTCAGCTTCTTCATTTTTAGATTGCAAAATTAAAATTGTTAATATTGCCAGTACTACTGTCATTGCTCCCCAAAAATTTTTTTGAAAAAAAAGATAGGCACCAATAGTTAATCCTAAAATTCCAGCAACAAGTTGCCAGAAAAAACTTTTTTGGTTTTTATTATTTTTTTTCCAGGAGAAGATTAATGAAATTTGGTTTTTTTCTTCTTGGGGATAATTTTCTAAATTCATTTTTTTATTATATTTTTTATTATATTAAAATTACGTTATATTATTTTTACAAAAAATAATAAAAAATCTATTTTAAACATCTATCAGCAATAGCAGTGGCTCCAAAAGCCTCCGGCTTTATTTTGACATCAAAACCATTGCCTTTTACCATACCAACAATTTCTTTTATCATTTCTTTTGTTTGACCTGTTTGGCCAATATCTGTATGAATTTCAAGATTTTTATAATTTTTTGGTGCTATTTTTAAAAGTCTTTTTTCAAGTGATTCTCTTATTTTAATTGCTAAAGACAATGATATCATTGTTTCTTCATAAATTCTGGTTCTCAGGGTATATTTTTTATTTGTTGATATTTTTTTGTAAAAAAATCTACCGCCATTTTTTTCTCTATAAATTATAACAGCACTGACAAAAATTGGATTTTCCTTTCCTTCAGAATCCGTCCCAACAATTAATTGGTAAGCATTGTCGGGCTTTTCTAAAACAAATTTTATTATTTCCTCTGTTAACTCTTTAAAACTTATTTTTCCTTTTGTTGGACTGATAAAAAAATTAAACATGTTTTTGTTTTTCTTCTTCTTTTTTGAGAGCCTCTTGAATAATTTTTTTAACTTCTTCTATTTTGGGCCTTTTTTGTTTTGAAGTATCTTTTTTGGGAGATTCAAGAGGTTTTTTTGAAGCTATTTCTTTTAAAGAAATTGGAGTTATTTTTTGGGTTCCTCCGAGCCTTTCTTTTTCTTCTTGAAATTCTTTTCTTTCTTTTTCAATAATCTTTTTTGTCTCAAGTACGCCACTCCAGCGAGCAATTTTTTCTTCTATTTTTTCTTTTGAAGTTCCATATTTTTCTCTTGAAACCTTTATTATGGTTTCTTCAAAATGCTTTTCAGGAACCTTAAATGGCGGAAGCGTAATTGCCGAAAAAGGCCTTGAGGCAATACCATCAATCATCAATCTTAAATATATATGATATTTTGGAAGATTAACAAGGTCATTTAAAGAAAATTCTGGCAAAAATTCTTTTTCAAGAAATTCGGCATCTGCTGCCCCAACCCTAAAACAGATTATTGTTCCAACATTTCCAAAGACAGCGTCTCTTACAACTTCTTCCATTTGAGCGATGTATTGATGGGCCAAAACAAGACTTAGTCTATATTTTCTTGCTTCAGAGAGAATTGTTGCAAAAGCTTCTGTGGCGAAATTTTGAAACTCATCTACATACAAAAAGAAATCTCTTCTTTCTTCTTCTGGCGTATCTATTCTTGACATTGCTGCAAGTTGGAGCTTTGTAATCATTAAAGCTCCCAAAAGACGAGCAGGATCTTCTCCAATTTTTCCTTTCGAAAGGTTCATTATTAAAATTTTTCCTTCGTCCATCACTTTTCGCATGTCTATTTTTGATTTTACTTGGCCAACAATATTTCTTATCAAAGGAGCAGAGATAAATTGGCCAACTTTATTTTGAATTGGGGCAATAGCCTCTTCTCGAAATCTATCAGGATATTTTGCAAATTCGTTTATCCAAAAAGATTTTATCGCAGGGTCTGTAATTCTTTCTACAATTTTTTTTCGATAATCTTTATCTGCAAGCATTCTGTTAATTCCCAAAAGTGTTGTATTTGGTATTTCAAGGAGGGCTAAAATAGTATTGTTTAAAATATACTCCATTCGAGCTGACCAAACATCAGGCCAGATTTTTTTAAAGACACCAAGAAGTCCTGCTGCCACAAGATGACGCCAAGAAAAATCTACTTTCTCCATTACGTTAAAAGCAATTGGATATTCTATATCAGCAGGGTTGAAATAAATTACATCATTTATTCTTGATCGGGGGATAAATTTTAGTATTTCTTCGGCAAGTTCTCCGTGGGGATCAACAATTCCAACCCCTCTTCCCATTTGGATATCTTGGATTGCCATATTTTTTATTAAAGCAGTTTTACCCATACCAGTTTTACCAATAATATAAATATGACGTCGTCTGTCATCTGTTTTTATCCCAAATATTCTTTCGTGTCTGTGATAGACAGCTTTTCCAAGATATACAATATCATTGTTTTTTTCGTTTTCCATTTTTATAAAAAATAAAATTACGAAGGAAGGTTTGGCGGAGGGGCTCCTTTTTTTACTTCAACTCTTGGTATTCCAATAGAAGGAGAAATTTGTTTACTTGGGAAATGAAAAAGAGTAGCCAATTCAGCAGTTGAAAGAACATAAGGAGCTCTATGCCAGGGCCACATTCTTGAAGCATAATATCTATATAATTTTCTTTTTTTCATAAAAAGCCTTCTTTTTTCAAAAAACCAAGGCATTACTTTGGTTTTTGTCTTGTCTGGAGCAAGTCCATTTAAATTTAAAGAAGAAAATTGACTAAAAAAACCAACAAGTGGCGCCACTCCTCTTGGCGGAGAGAAAATTTCACGATTTGCAATATATAAAAATCTAATATTTGCCTCATAAAAATATTTGCCAATATTTTCTTCTATCGCTCTTAAAACTTCAGTTTCTCCAGGACTTAATTTCATAAGACCTATATCGAAACCAGGGGTTTCTGGTTGGGCGGTTCTTTCTGGAATCGGACTGCCCTCAACAAGAACATCAAGTATATCCCAAGGGGCTTTTGAGAAATGAAGAGATTCTAGGGTTCCCGCTTCTTTCGCTACGGCTCTTTTCATTATCTCATTTACTACTTTTTGAGCTTCTTTAGAATATGGTCTTAATTCATTTGCTGATGGCGAAATTTTTATTTGAATCCAACATTCTTCATCTTCCTCAAGGCCGGTTAAATGTTCAAAAAGGGTAGAGAAAGGATCTGTTATTTTTTCGGGTCGGCTCATCTCTGTTTCCCAATAAGTGTATGTTCTGATTGGATAAACATCTGGTTTTGTTAATCTTTGATCCGCTCCCCAGATATCATATTTTTCATTTGGGAGTTCGCCAAATTTTTTAACGTAATCTTCGACTTCTTTGATTTCTATATCGGGATATTCGGCATAAAGAGCATATTCAACTAAAGATTTGTGGGTTTTTGGTGTTCTAATATAAAAATGCATTTCTCCTTTTCTTCCAACAATTTCTAAAGAATAATACAAAAGCCATTGTCCCTTAAGCCAGTAATCCCTTATTGTTGCTGGTGGATCATAAAGGGTCCAAATAGTATGGAAGACATTTTCCATTGCTTTTGGAGTTTTTTCTATTGTTGCCGGCGGTTTTATTTCAAGCAAAACCCAATTAATTTTATTATAAAAATTAATTTCCCTTATTGTCCAAAGATAAAGGTATTTTGCTGCCGGATAAAGAATAATTGCTAGCCAGAGCCACCAAAAAGAAAGAATATTTTGAATAAACTGAGGGAGGAAAATTAAAAAATCACTCATGAATTTTTATTTTATAGAATATATTTTCCCTCTTTGTTTTTTTTGAAATTTCCCAAATTTAAATAAATTGTACTTTCTTTTACCATTCTTATTTTTTTGACTTCTTTTATTATTTCTTCTTTTGTAAGGGGGCCCCTTGCATCTAAAATTTTTTCAATCATATCTTTTACGGTTCCATCTTCATATCCCCACTCTCTTAGGGCATAAATTCCCCTTCCAATAAGAACAAACTGAGGATTTTTAATAAGTTCATTGTGAAGAGTATTTGGGTTAACGCTTTTTTTGAGATTTTTTTCTATTTCTTTGGCAAGATCATTAAAATGCATTGGTCTTCCTTCTTTTTTTAAAACAAGATAAGCCTCGTCTCTAACTCCCTTTGGTGTTACTTCTGGCCAGTGACTTGGACCGAAAAGACCAAATGGGTTTTCTTCAATTTTTTTTGTTGCTTCGATATAAGAATTTGCATACTCTCTTTTAATTTTCATTCTTAAAACTTTTGGCGCTTCTTTAATAGCAATTTCCAAAAGTTCTTCTTTACCAAAGAGTTTTCTTTCTTTTTCCATTAATTTTACAAGAAAGTCACTTAAAATTTTTGCATAATCTGGCGCCTCATTTTTTGTTTTCCAGAGAGAATAGAGTTCTGGGGAATCCGGATGATAAAAAAAAGGATCTCCTATTTTTAGGAGAAAATCAAGATATGGTTTTTCTTTTTTTTCTTTGGTAAGATTAAGTTCCAAAATATCTTCTCTTTTAAGACCGCCATTTATTTCAATAAAACTTTTAATTTTTAAAATAGGTTCTTTTACTTTTGAAAATTTTGGTGATTTCTTAATAGTTTCTATTGCTTTTTTTTCAATCTGTCTTACTCTTTCTCTTGTAATATTATAATCTTTACCAATAGCTTCGAGGGTTTCTTTTTTGCCATTGAATCCAATTCTTCTTGATAAAACATCTTGACTTTTTTGAGGAAGATCTTTGAGAAGATTATCTATGAGATTTTTGTATTGTCCAATCATAAGTTTTTTATAGTTTTCAATCAATTAAAAGAATTTAACATTTTTTTAAAAAAATGTCAATTGAAGATTTTCAAATATGAAGATTGTCCTCAGGTTATATTATCTTGCTAAATCTTAAATATTTGCTATAAATTATAATTATAGTTTTGTTTTATGGAAGGAGACTATTTTTTAATAAAAGGAAAAAATCCTTTATCTGGCGAAATTGAGATTAAAGGATGCAAAAACGCTGCAACCCCCATAATTGCCGCAACTTTACTTACAGAAGAACCTTGTTATATCAAAAATATTCCTTTAGTAGAAGATATTTTTAGAATGCTTGAAATTGTGGAGGGACTGGGAGCAAAAGTAGAATGGATTGGCGAAAGAGAGGTTAAAATTCAAGCAAAAAATATCGACCCATTAAAAATAAAAGAAGAATTAGTGACTGCTCTTCGTTCTTCTGTTTTTTTAATGGGGCCATTACTTTCGCGTTTTAAAAAAGTAAGCATTCCAAAACCAGGGGGATGTATAATTGGAGCAAGACCTATTGATGTTCATTTGCAAGGATTTTTACAGCTTGGAGCAGGAGTAGAAATAGAAAACGAAAAATACACTTTATTTGCCGAAAAATTAAAGCCAAATAAAGTTACTTTGCCAGAATTTAGTGTTACAGCAACAGAGAATATTTTAATGGCCTCTTCTTTGCTTCCGGGAAAAACAGTTCTTAAAATAGCAGCAATCGAACCCCATGTTAGAGATCTAGCAATGGTATTGTCAAAAATGGGAGCAAGAATAAAGTTAAAAGAAGATCATACATTTGAAATAATTGGGCAAAAGAAGTTAAGGGGTTTTTCTCATTTTGTAATTTATGATTCAGTCGAAGCTGGTTCTTTCTTAATTTTGGCGGCCATAGTAAATAACAAAAGAGTTTTAAGAGGAAAAGAGTTTAAAGGAAGGCTTATTATTAAAAATGTTCTTTTGAATACATTAGATTTGGTCGTTGAAAAACTTAAAGAATTTGGTATAAGAGTAAAGGAAATTAAAAACAGAAAAGGAGTAAGTGATGTTGAGTTAGAATCTCCCTCTGAATTTTTGCCAGTTTCAAAAGTACAAGTTCTTCCGTATCCTGGTATTCCGACTGATCTTCAATGTGCCTTTGGAGTTTTGTCGACTCAGTCACCGGGAGAAACATTAATTCATGACCCAATGTATGAAGGAAGATTAAAGTATTTAAACGAATTAAATAGAATGGGAGCAGATATTGCAGTGCTAGATCCGCATAGGGCAATTGTTAGAGGGCCAGTAGATTTACAAGGAACCAATATTAAAAACTATGATTTACGCTCAGGCGCTGCTTTATTGATGGCTGCTTTAATTGCCGAAGGAGAAAGTACTATTGATAATATTTACCAAATAGACAGGGGATATGAAAAAATAGAAAAACGGTTGCAGGAAGTAGGGGCAGATATTAAAAGAATTAGTTTTAATACCGATTGAGGTTAAAAATAATAAAAATACAATTTTTAATTAAAATTTAAATTTATGACAAAAATAGGTATTGATCTTGGAACTTGTAATTCAATTGTTTTTGTTAAGGGGAGGGGCATTGTTTTGTCAGAGCCTACTGTAGTTGCTGTTTCAATTTCTGAAAATAAAATTTTGGCAGTTGGCAAAGAAGCAAAAGAGATGATAGGAAGAACGCCAGATTCGATTATTGCTTATAGACCCCTAAAAGATGGCGTAATTGCAGATTTTAGAGTTACAGAAGCTATGTTAAGGTATTTTATTAATAAAGTAAAAAAATTCTCTTTTCGCAGGCCCGAAGTTTTAATTGGAATTCCCGCCGGAGCTACTTCAACCGAAAGAAGAGCAGTAATAGAGGCTGCCTTAAAAGCCGGAGCTAAAGAAGCGTTTGTTGTAAAAGAACCAGTTTTGGCAGCAATTGGAGCAGGAATTCCAATTAATTCTTCTTCTGGCAATATGATAATAGATATTGGTGGTGGAACCTCAGAAATTGCGGTAATTTCTTTGGGCGGTATTGTTGCTTCGGCTTCAGTAAGGGTTGGAGGAGATAAAATTGATAAAGCAATTGAAAAGTATATTAAAGATAAATATGATTTGGCTATTGGTGAACAAACAGCAGAAAGAATTAAAATAGAAATCGGTACTGCTCTGCCCCTTGATGAGGAAAGAAAGATGCAAATTAAAGGGAGGAATCTTTTACTTGGGCTTCCAAAGACAATAGAGGTGAGTTCTCATGAGATTTGCGATGCTATTCAAGAAGAGTTGGGAGAGATTTTGCAGGGTGTAAAAAGCGTGTTAAAAGAGACACCACCTGAAATATCAGCTGATATTATGGAAAAGGGGATGGTGCTTGCAGGTGGCGGCGCCCTTTTAAGAAAAATGGATGAATATCTTACTTTGCACACTGGAGTAGCTTGTCAAATAGCTGAAGATCCTCTTTTTTGCGTTGCCAAAGGTACAGGAATTGTTCTTGAACATTTAGATACTTATAAAAAGAGTATAATGAGCAAAAAAAGGTAATTTTTAGGTTTTAAATTAATGATTTATTTAAAAAATCCGTTTTTTAACGGATTTTTTTAAAAATGGTCATAGTCAAGATGATTCTGAACACTTTTTGGATGATTGAGAATTTCTGGGAGATTAACCAGGCGGTCTAAAATTAAGTTTGGGAAAAAACAAAATTCTTGTGGAGTAGCATAACCTAA
>Ga0078972_1002640_pt1 | contig 58107 bp, 58 predicted proteins | sample YelNatPaOPGAMG01_FD_67568 | JGI IMG/M metagenome (GOLD analysis project Ga0078972, IMG submission 67568) | Hot spring thermophilic microbial communities from Obsidian Pool, Yellowstone National Park, USA - OP-RAMG-01 (SPADES assembly) (version 2) | ecosystem: Environmental > Aquatic > Thermal...
CGCGACCTAGGAGCGCTGGCCTGCGACCGGCGACGCGGAGAGACAGCCCTCGCCTTGCCGCGCGCACTGCTGCGCGCACTGGCGCGCGAAGAACGACGGTACGTGCGACTACTTGCCATGATTCCAGCTATTCGACGAGGCGGGCTGGATTCCTAGCCGAGTCGAGCGGGCGTCAGACCTCGACCAGGATGGGCAGGATCATCGGCTGGCGCCGTGTGCGCCGGTAAATGAACTCGGCCAGCGTGTCGTGAATATCCTGCTTGATCAAGCGTTGCCCGGTCACGTGTTCGGTGCCAAGCTCGGTCAAGCGGCGCACGAGTTCGTTGCGCGCCTCGGCGAGCAGCTCCTCCTGATGAGCCTCATCGTAGAGGAAACCGCGGGCCACCAGCTCGGGCTCGGCGGGCATGCTGCCGTCTTGTAGGCTGAGCGTCACGGCGGCGATGAGGATGCCGTCGTCGGAGAGCTGCTGGCGGTCGCGCAGCACGACGTGCTCTTGGTCACCGATCTCCAGTCCGTCGACGAACACCATGCCGGCCTGGACCTTGTCGACGATGGCGCCCTCCTCCCTACCTATCTCGAGTACGTCGCCCAGATCGAGGAGGAAGATCCTCTCGGCTGGCAGGCCGGCTGAGAGGGCCAGCTCTCTATGCAGGTACTGGTGACGGTACTCGCCGTGCACGGGGATGAAGTAGCGTGGCCGCAGGAGGTTGAGCAGCATCCGTTGATCTTCACGCGAGGCGTGCCCGGACACGTGCACGCCGGTCGACTCGCCGTAGATCACCCGCGCGCCGCCCTTGAGCAGTTGGTTGACCGTGTCCATGACGCTGACCTCGTTGCCGGGGATCGGTTTAGCCGAGATGACCACCGTGTCACCGGGAGTGAGCTCGACCTGCGGGTGGTCGGCGAACGCCATGCGGGAGAGGGCCGACATGGGCTCACCCTGACTCCCAGTGGAGAGGATCAGCAGCTCCTCCGGGCGGTACTGGTCGATCTCGCTAAGCTTGATGGCCGCCCCTTCCGGCGCTTTCAGGTAGCCGAGGTTGCGGGCGATGTTGACGTTCTTCACCATCGAGCGACCGGAGATGGCGAACTTGCGCCCGTGCAAGTGGGCGATCTGGATGGCCTGCTGGATGCGATGAATGTGGGAGGCGAAAGACGAGACGATGACCCGCCCCTTCGCTTCGGCGAAGATCTGGTGGAAGGCCTGGCCAACCTTGCTCTCGGACGGGGTGCTGCCCTCCACTTCGACGTTGGTCGAGTCGCCGAGGAGGGCCAGGACGCCGCGCTCGCCCAAGCGGGTGAGCTTGTTGACGTCGGTCGTGCGGCCGTCGATCGGCGTGTGGTCGAACTTGTAGTCACCGGAGTGGACGATCGTGCCGATGGGTGTCTCGATCACCACCGCTAGCGCGTCGGGAACGCTGTGGCTGACGGCTACGAAGCTGATCTCGAACGGTCCGAGCGACAGCTGCGAATCGGCAGTCACCTCGTTGATGTCGGTCGACTTGAGTAGCCCGTGCTCGTCGAGCTTCGACTTGGCGAACGCGAGCGTCAGGCGGCTCCCATACACCGGCACATTGAGCTTGCGCAAGACGAACGGCAGGGCGCCGAAGTGGTCCTCGTGCCCGTGCGTAATGACGAAGGCCAGTACGTCGTCGCGTCGCTGGAGCAGGTACGAGATGTCGGGCAGGACGAGATCGACGCCGAGCATCTCATCGCGCGGAAAGGCGAGTCCGCAGTCGACGACGACAATCTTGCCGTCGTACTCGATGGCGGTCATGTTCTTGCCGATCTCTCCCACGCCGCCGAGTGGGATGATCCTCACCTTGTCGTGCCGGGTCACCTGATGGTCACCTTCCTTGTCTGCCAGCTCAGCCTCACGGTGTCGCCAGGAGACCTTGCCGCTCAAGCTCGGCGCGCACGACCGCAGCCTCATCGCTACTGGCCTCAACGAGCGGCAAGCGTAAGCCGCCGACGTCCTGCCCGAGCAGGTTGAGGGCCGCCTTGATAGGGATGGGGTTGGTCGTCACGCTGAGCGCTTTGTAGAGCGGCGCGAGCTCTTCGTGAATTGCCCGCGCCACTATGAAGTCACTGTCCTGGGCCGCCCGGCACATCTTCTTCATGCGCGGGCCGACGATGTGGCTGGCCACGCAGACGCCGCCCCAGCCGCCAAGCTCGAGGATGTCGCAGAGCATGTCGTCGTTCCCGGCGTAGACGCCCAGATCGCAGAGGGCCCGCAAACGCCGCGTCTGCTCGAGGTCGGCGTTCGCCTGTTTGACGGCGACGATGTTGTCGACCGTACTGAGCTCGGCGAGGACCTCGGGCGAGAGATTCACCACGCAGCGCGACGGGATGTTGTAGAGGATCACCGGTAACGTCGTTGCCGCTGCGATCGCCCGAAAGTGAGCGATCAGTCCGCGGTCGGGCGGCCTGTTGTAGTAAGGCGTAACCGCCAGAATTGCGTCGACGCCGGCGTCTTCGGCGCGCATAGTCAGTTCGACGCTGTGCCGCGTGTCGTTAGAGCCAGTCGCTGCGATGACTGTGCCGCGGCCAGAGGTGGCACTCACGACGGTGCTGAACATGGCCACTTTCTCGTCGTCGCTCAGCGTGGGTGACTCGCCCGTTGTTCCGCACACGACCAAGCCGTCGGAGCCATTGCTGAGCAAGTAATCCGCCAGACCGGCGAGGCCGCCGTAATCGACCTCCCCCTCTGGAGTGAAGGGCGTCACCATAGCTGTGATGAGACTTCCGAGACTCGGGTTCATGACTGGCCTCCTTGCGCGCTGTGCGCGGGGCTTATGCGAGCAGGTGCTCCAAGCCTACCACGGTGCCGCCCAGAGTTGGCGCCGCGCGAACGGCGAGCAACACGCCCGGCAGGAAAGCGTCGCGCGAGAGCGTGTCGTGGCGGATGGTCAGCACCTCTCCTTGGGCGGCGAAGAGGACTTCCTGGTGAGCCACAAGGCCGGGCAGGCGCACGCTATGGATGCGGACGCCGTCGGCCTCTACGCCGCGCGCTGCGGGGCTCCCTTCGGGCGCCCCGGTCGGCGCGGCGTCTCCTGCCGTCGCCGATGGGCCGTCATCGAGCCGTGCCTCGCCCATGAGGCGCGCCGTGCGCAATGCCGTGCCCGAGGGCGCATCCTTTTTCGCGGCGCCGTGCAACTCAATGATTTCGGCGCTGCCGAAGCGGCGTGCCGCTTCGGCAGCGAAGCGCATCATGAGTAGCGCCCCGATGGCGAAGTTGGGCGCGATCAGGAGGTTAGCTCGGTTACTCGCCGCAACCGAGCGCAAGAGATCGATGTGGTCATCGTCGAGGCCGGTGGTGCCCACTACCGTATGCACGCCGGCGGACAGCAGTTGGGTGGCGTTAGCGAAGACCGCCGTCGGCGTGGTGAAATCGACGGCGACCTCCGGTGTGGTGACGGCGAGCGCCTCAGCGATGGTCTTAAAGGCGGGCACATGCTGGTTGCCCGGCAGCGTGACCGCCTCACCAGCGACAAAGGTGGGGTCGACGAGAGCCACTAAGCGCAGGTCGTCCTGCTCAGCGAGGCTCGCCGCGACGAGCGAGCCCATCTTCCCTTTGGCGCCGGTCAGCAGAAGGTCGATCATCGTTCCTCCTCCCAGTCAAACCCTTCGACACCCTCTCGAAAAGCTCTCGCCTCGGGGCCGATGCACACAGCCGACCACCGCGAAAGGTCGTAGTACTGCTGCGCGATCGCTTGCGCCTCGTCGGTCGTCACCGCGTCGACTCTGGCCAACATCTCATCGAGGGTGAGGATCTCGACCCCCGTGAGTACCGAGCGGCCGAGCTGGTTCATCCGTGCTTGGGGACTTTCCATGCCGAGGACCAGTTGTCCTTTAAGGTGCGCCTTGGCGCGCTCGACCTCCTCTCCCGGTAGATGGTGTACGAGACGGTCGACCTCCTCGCGGATGACTGCCAGTGCCTCGGTCAGAGCCTCTGCTCGTGAGCCCACATAGATGGCGATGAGGCCCGTCTCGGCATAGAGGGACGAGTAAGAGTAGACGGAGTACGCTAAGCCGCGCTTCTCGCGCACCTCCTGGAAGAGGCGCGAGCTCGAGGCTCCTCCCAGGAGCGTGTCGACGACCGAGAGGGCGAAGCGCTGCGAGTCGTTACGCGCCGGCCCGAGACCGCCGAAGCAGACGTTGTACTGTTCGGTGTCCTTGGCGCGAAAACGGGCCACGTGGTGCACTGGTGGCGGGGCGAGGCGTGCGGCTGGCGGCGCCGTCGAGGCGCCGCCAGCCGCACGATGCTTCTCCACCAGGGCGCACAATTGCTCGTGGTCGACGTTTCCCGCTGCCGCAACGACCACTGCCCCGGGCACGTAGTGAGCCGCGTGGTAGGCACGCACGGCGGCTGTGTCGGCGCCGCGAAGGGCAGCCGCGTTGCCGATGACGGCGTTCGCCAGCGGGTGCCCGTCGAAGACGGTCTGGGCGATCACGTCGTGGATGAGGTCGGCTGGCGAGTCCTCATACATCGCCACCTCTTCCAGGACGACCTCGCGCTCAGCGTCGATGTCGGCAAAGCGCGGCCGCCAGACCATGTCGGCCATGACCGCCAGCGCCTGTTCCAACTGCTCGTCGAGGAAGCGAGCGTGGACGACCGTGTACTCTTTCGAGGTGGCGGCGTTGATCTCGCCGCCCATCTCGTCGAAGATGCGCGCGATGTCCCAGGCCGAATAGCTTTCGCTGCCCTTGAAGATCAGGTGCTCGATGAAGTGCGAGACGCCGGCTTGCGCCGGCGTCTCGTAGCGAGAACCGGCACCGATCCAGAAGCTCAGCGCAATCGAGCGCACTCCGGGCAGCGGCTCACTGACGACCCGCAGCCCGTCGGTAAGCGTTGAAACCGCGAAGCGCTGGATGGCGTCGTCTCCGTGTCGCGTCTATTTGTCGTGTGAGGGCAGCGGGCCGACCGGCTTGAGGCCGATGCGTCCTCGCTCCGGATCGACCTCAACCACCTCGACCGTGACGACGTCGCCGCGGTTAAGCACATCTTCAACTCGCTCGACGCGCCCCTTGCCGAGCTTGGAGATGTGGATCAGTCCGTCGACGCCCTTCTTGAGCTCCACGAACGCGCCGAAGGCGGTTGTCTTGACCACCTTGCCGGTGATGATGTCGCCGACTTCGACGTCTTTGGTCATGCTCTGGATCCGCTGCGTGACCGACTCGGCGGTGAGCATATCGGGTGCGCAGATGAACACGGTGCCATCGTCCTCGATGTCGATGGTCACGCCGAACTCCTCGACCATGCCCTTGATGGTCTCGCCGCCCTTGCCAATGACCAGGCCGATTTGGTCCGGATGAATCTGCATCGTGATGATGCGCGGCGCGTACGGTGAGAGTTCTGCGCGCGGCTCGGGCAGCACGGCGAGCATCTTGTCGAGGATGAACAATCGAGCGGCGCGTGCTTGTTCGAGAGCTTGCTTGAGGATCTCGAACGTCACGCCCTCGATCTTGATGTCCATCTGCAAGGCCGTGATGCCCTCGGACGACCCGGCCACCTTGAAGTCCATGTCGCCCAGGTGGTCTTCGACGCCGGCGATGTCGGTGAGGATGACGAAGTCGTCGCCCTCCTTCACGAGACCCATGGCGATGCCGGCGACGGGACGCTTGATCTGCACGCCGGCGTCCATGAGGGCGAGAGTGGAGCCGCACACGGCGGCCTGCGAGGATGACCCGTTACTCTCGAGGATCTCGCTCACCAGGCGAATCGTGTAGGGGAACTCCTTCTCGTCGGGGATCATCGGCAGTAAGGCGCGCTCGGCGAGGGCACCGTGGCCGATGTCGCGCCGTTTGGGGCCGCGCATGAAGCCGGTCTCCCCCACGCAGAACGGCGGGAAGTTGTAGTGGTGCAGGTAGCGCTTTGAATCTTCCAGTCCTAGCCCGTCGATGCGTTGCACCTCGCCGACGGCGCCCAGCGTGAGCAGCGTCATAGCTTGTGTCTGGCCACGCGTGAAGAGGGCGCTGCCGTGCGTGCGCGGAGCTACGCCGACCTCGATCGTGATCGGGCGGATCTCGTCGAGCGCGCGCCCATCGGGGCGCCGCTTCTCAACCGCGATGCGGCGGCGAATGACGTCGCGCTCGAGCTGGGCGAAGGCGCGCCGCACCTGGAGGGCCCGTTCCGCGTCCTCGACTTCGCCCGTCTCAGGTGTCGGAACGAGGGCCTCAATCACTTGCTGACGCAGGTCGGCAGTCGCGTCTTGGCGTGCCTTCTTATCTTCGATCTGCGTGACTCGGTCCATCTCGGCACCGAAGCGCTGTTTCACCTCGTCGTAGATGGCGGGGTCGATCGTGTAGTCGGGAGCCGGCCACTTCGGCTTGCCGGCCAGCTCGCGCAGCCGCTCTTGCACGTCGATCACCTTTTGGATCTCGGCGTGGGCGATACGCATGGCCTCGAGCACTTGCTCCTCAGTCGCCTCTCGTGCGCCAGCCTCGACCATCTTGATGGCGTCGCGTGAGCCGGAGACGATGATGTCGAGCGTCGCTGTCTGGATCTGTTCCAGGGTGGGGTTAACCACGTAGGCGCCATCGACGATCCCCACCCGCACGGCGCCGATGGGGCCGAGGAAGGGAATCTCCGAGATGTGCAGTGCCGCCGAGGCGCCAATCATGGCGAGCACGTCGTAGGGCTGCACCTGATCGACTGAGAGCACCGTGCCGACGATCTGCACCTCGTTCATGAACCCCTTCGGGAACGAGGGCCGAATCGGCCGATCGATGAGACGCGCGGTGAGGATCGCCTTCTCGCTCGGTCGCGACTCACGCTTAATGAAACCGCCGGGGATCTTGCCGGCGGCGTACATGCGTTCCTCGATGTCGACCGTGAGGGGGAAGAAGTCCTGCCCCTCACGGCCCTCCTCGCGGCCAACCGCAGTGACCAGCACCATGGTGTCGTCACAGCGCACGAGTACGGCGCCGTTGGCCTGCTTAGCGAGCCTGCCCGTCTCGAGGGAGAGGGTCTTGCCGCCGATCTCGACTTCGACTGTAGTCATGTAATCCTTCGTTTCCTTCACGAAACCCGCGACGTCGTCGATGCGCGCGGGCTTACCTCCGATGCGGAGCTGCGCTGGTGCGGGGGCTCGCTCTTGCGAGCCCCCGCACCAGCGCAGCTCTCACTTGCGTAGTTCGAGTTCCTTGACCAAGCTGCGGTAGCGTTCGAGGTCGGTCGCCTGCAAGTAGTTGAGCAAGCGGCGGCGATGGCCGACCATCTTCAGTAGACCACGGCGCGAATGGTGGTCCTTCTTGTGGACCTTGAGGTGCTCCGTGAGCGTGTTGATGCGCGTTGTGAGCAACGCGATTTGCACTTCTGGGGAGCCGGTGTCGCCCTCGTGCTTGGCGAACTTGGTGATGATTTCGCTCTTCTGATCCTTTGCGAGTGCCAGTGGGTTCACCTCCCTTGCGGGATAATCCGGAATCCCAGTAGCAGGTTGGCGGCCTGCAACCGAGAAACGGTCACTGCTAAGGCTACCACAGGACGGCGTAGCGGCAAACTGTCAGGCGCCAGGGAAGCAGACCGCGGCTGTGCGGCTGCCTTGCTGCGCCGCGGCGCGATCGCTCGGACGGCCAGCCGCATTTGGCGTGCGGCAACGTCTCCGAGGGCATCTTCAGTGTTGCTGAGAGCGTCCGTGGCGCACGCTGCGCCCTAGTCCGACAGCGTCGTAGGCGGGGTCGTCGAGGGTTGCCGTAAACTCGATGTCCTGGCGCATACGGGCCACGAGGTAGTCGACCGACGGGAAGGTGCGCTCGTCGCGGATCTTGGCCAGGAAGTCGACCTTGATAGCCTGACCGTAGAGGTCACCCTGGAAGCCGATCAAGAAAGCCTCGATGCGCACGGTCGTCGTGTCGTCGGCGCGGCTTCTGAAGGTCGGGTTGTGACCGACGTTGACCGCAGCTCGGTACCAGTGGTCGTGAACGCGCGCTCGGGCGGCATAGACACCTCGACCGGGAAAGAGAGAGTCGGCCTCCGCAGCAATGTTGGCAGTCGGCACGCCCAACGTACGGCCGCGTTCATCGCCATGCACGACGACACCGTGCGTCGAAGGCGGTCGACCGAGGATCTCGCGGACCTCTGCCAGTTGCCCGGCACGCAGCAAGCGGCGTACGCGCGAGGAGCTGATGGGATGGCCGCCCTGAGTCACGAGGGGGACGACGATCGTGCGAAAACCGAGCTGCTCTCCGCAGGCACGTAGGGATGCGGGTCCCCCCCGGCCGCCAGCACCGAAGGTGAAGTTCTCCCCCACCACGACAACGCGCGCACGCAGGCGTCCGACGAGAACGTCGCGGCAAAACTCCTCCGCCGGCATGGCCGCCAGCCGCTCGTCGAAGTGCAGGATGATGAGCTCGTCGGCGCCCAGGTTCGCGATCAGCTCGCGCTTGACTGCCGGAGGGGTGAGCAAGCGCGGTGGCGCTTGGGCCGCGAGCAGGGCCCGCGGATGGCGGTCGAAGGTGAGGACCGCCGTCCGCAGGCCCTGCTCGCGGCCCACCGCGATCGCGGTCCCGATGACGTGTTGGTGGCCGACGTGGACGCCGTCGAAGGTCCCGATGGCAAGCGAACGCTGCCCCGGGGGTACGGCAGCTAAGTCAGTCACTACGTCCATGGGCGGTTCGTGGGCAGGTGTCCGCGTTGCACGTCGATCGATGACTCGCCCACGCGTGTCAGAGCATCACGAGCGGTCGCAGGCCCGGGCCGTCGTCGGCGGGCCCGTAGACGGCCAGCAGCGTGCCCTGATGCAAGACGCGCACGGGTTCTGGCGGGCCGCTCGGCAGGCGGGCACCGTTGCGTACGCCGGCCGCTTGGGCGGCCGTGATCGTCACGGCAGGCAGGAACTGAAGCGCTGTGGCCGGGGCAATGAGACCGGGAATGCGTAGGTCGCCGGCAGCACGCTCCTGCACCGCCTGCGTGAAGGCGTCGAGGGTGAGCGCATTCTCGAGGCGGAAAGGCCCGATGGCGGCGCGGGCTAGCTCGTCGAGATACGCGCCGCAGCCGACAGCTTCACCGATATCGATCGCCAGTTGACGGACGTACGTGCCCTTCGAACAGACGACACGGAAGAGCATCTTCTGCGCCTGGTCGTCAAAGTCGAGGACGTCAATCGAGGTAATCTCCACCTCTTTGATGGGCGTCTCGATGACCTCTCCGCGGTGGGCCTTCTTGTAGAGGCGCTCACCGTCGACCTTGACCGCCGAGGTCATCGGCACGCGCTGCTGGATGCGGCCGACGAAACGCGGCAGCACTTCAGAGATCTGCTCCAGGCTGGTGCGCCGACCGACCGGCGTGATTGTCCCCATCCGGTCGCCCGTGTCTGAAGTGAAGCCGAAGCGGACGGTGCCAACGTACTCCTTCTCGAGATCCACGAAGAAGCGCGCGAGCTTGGTTGCCCGTCCCACGAGGACGAGCAGCAGCCCCGTGGCGAATGGGTCGAGGGTGCCCGCGTGGCCAACCTTCTTCACCGCCGGTCTGAGCAGGCGGCGAACTTGGGCAACGACGTCGTGCGAGGTGCAGCCGCTCGGTTTGTCGATCAGGACGACGCCGTCTGCAGGCGCTCGGCGAGTACGGAACTGAGCCACTGCGCTACCTCCCTCGGATCGTCGTCACTGGAAAAACCGGCCGCGTTGCGATGGCCACCACCGCCCCGCAAGGCTGCCACGGAGTTTACGTCGAAGTCGTGTGAGCGCAAGCTGACGCGCACGCGCGCCCCCTCCATCTGCTCCTTCACGAGGGCAGCCACATCGACGCCCTGGGCGGCTCGCAGGGCGTCGACGATCCCTTCGGTGTCGTCCGCGTCGGCGCCTGCACTTTGGTAGTCGGCTCGCGTCAGCACGCTGACCACGGCTCGTTGGTCGCCAATCGCCACGGCGTTGTTGATCGCGTGCGCCCAAAGCTTCAGGGCGGCGAGCGTCTTGTTCTCGTACAGCTGATGGTAGACCAGGTTGGGATCGGCGCCGAGGTGAACGAGGTCGCCGGCGCAGAGCAGCGTGTGCACCGAGGTGCTCGGGTGACGGAAGTGCCCGGAGTCGAACGAGATACCCGCGTAGAGGGCCGCCGCAGCCACCGGCGAGGGCCGCAGGTCCAAACAGGCGGCCACATCGCAGACGATCTCGGACGTGCTCGCCGCAGCCGGTCGTACGAGATTGATGTCGCCAAAGCGCGCGTTGTCGGGGTGGTGGTCAATGTTGACCACGCGCGCACTCCAGCGGTCGACGGCGAGTGCCATGCGCGCGAAGGAGCCCGTGTCGAGCGCATACAGCGAGGCCGTGGCCGGAGGGAGGCCGTAGCGGATGTAGTGGGCCGGCACACTATGGTCGAGTGCCGGAAGGCGCACTCCTGGATCCAAGTAGAGGTGAGCCTGCGCGCCGAGTTGGCCAAGCAGGTCGATCAGGCCCACGGCGGCGCCGAGAGCGTCGTAGTCTGGGTTTTCGTGGACGGCGACAGCCACGAGTCTCTCCGCTCGCAACGCGCGGCAGGCCCTCCACAGGTCGCTCGCCACGACCTTCACGGCGTCTCTTCCCCGGTCTCCTCGGCTTCACCCTCCTCGTGGGGAAGGTATGCCTCGTCTCGTTGTGCGCGGGCGGCGACATCATCGCCGTAGCGGCGCAAGATGGTCTCGATGCGCATGGCCTTGTCGGTGGTGTCGTCGTAGACGAACTCAAGCTGAGGCGTACGCTTGAGACGTAAGGCGGCCGCTATGCGGTCCTGCAAGTATCCACGCGAAGAGCGCAGCCCAGCCAAGGTTGCTTCACGCTCCCTCACGCCACCGAGGATGCTCACGAAGACCTTCGCGTGCGCCAAATCGGGCGACGCTTGCACGGACGTGATGGTGACGAAGCCGATGCGCGGGTCCTTGAGCCCTTCAACGACCACCGCTGAAAGTACTTCGCGCACCGCCTCGTTGACTCTCAGAAGCCGACGTCCCATGTCGTCTCCACAGCATCGACGTCCTTGCGCAGCATGGTCACCTCGTAGTCCTGGGCATGCAGGTAGCGGTCGATCTCGTCGAGGCGCTCTCTCGCTTGCTGTGCCGACGAGGTGGCGATCACGATCAGCACGCGCGCCAGTTGCCAAACGTCACGATGGCCCACCTCGCTGAACGAGGCGTGGAAACGCCGCTGTACGACGTCGCGCAGCGACGCCAGCGGCGCCCGTTTCTCCTTCAGGGAGTGGTTGCCGGGAAAGTGCAGCTCGGCCAGCACCAATCCGATGTAGGCCGCATCATCCGCCACGGGCGACTTCCTTCGTCTCGTACGCCTCGAGCACGTCCCCCTCTTTGAGGTCGTTGAAGCCGTCGAGCAGGATGCCGCATTCGAACCCTTCGAGCACTTCACGCACGTCGTCTTGAACCCGTTTGAGCGAGGCGATGCGGCCCTCGTGGACGACGGTACCATCGCGCACGACGCGGATGTTGGCCGTGCGCGCGATCTTGCCACTCGTCACGTAGCAGCCGGCGATCGTGCCCAGCCGCGAAGCGCGGAACAGGCGGCGCACTTCAGCCGTGCCGATCACCTGTTGGACGAATTCGGGCTTGAGCAAGCCGAGCAGCGCGGCGCGGACATCCTCGGTCACCTTGTAGATCACGCGGTACGTGCGGATGTCGACTCCCTGGGCCTCGGCGAGGGCGCTGGCGGACGGATTGGGTCGCACGTTGAAGCCGATGATGATCGCCTTGGAGGCACTCGCCAGATCGACGTCCGACTCGGTGATCGAACCAACGCCGGAGTGGATGATGTTGATCTTGACCTCTGGATGCTGGATCTGACCGAGGGCGTCTTGCAGCGCTTCGAGGCTGCCGCCGACGTCGGCCTTCAGGACGAGGTTCAAGTCTTGCACCTCGCCTTGGGCGATGCGCGCAAAGAGGTCGTCGAGGGACAGTGAGCGCTGCTTAGCGAACTCCTCCGCCCGCAGACGATTAGCGCGCCGTTGCGCCAAGGCACGAGCCGTGCGCTCGTCCTTCACGACGTGACAGAACTCACCCGCTTGCGGCAACGAATCGAAGCCGACGATCTCAGCCGGGGTCGATGGCCCGGCAGCCTGAAGGGGTTCGCCCTTGAAGTCGCGCATGGCGCGCACGCGACCGCTGGCCTCGCCGGCGACCACGGCATCGCCCACGCGAATCGTGCCCCGCGCAACCAGCATCGTCGCCACCACCCCGCGTCCTGGGTCGACGCGCGACTCGATGATGTAGCCGCTGGCTGGGGCGTCGGGGTTGGCCTTCAAATCGGCGACCTCGGCGATCAGCAGCAACATGTCGAGGAAGTTGTCGAGGCCGATGCGCTGCTTCGCCGATGCCTCGACGAAGATCGTGTCGCCGCCCCACTCTTCCGGCACGAGGTTGTACTCGGTGAGTTGCTGCTTGATCTTCTCGGGGTTGGCGCCCGGCTTGTCGATCTTGTTGATCACGATGAGGATGGGGACCCCCGCCGCCTTGGCGTGGTCGATGGCCTCGACCGTCTGGGGCATCACACCGTCGTCGGCGGCGACGACGATGGCCGCGATATCCGTCACCTTGGCGCCTCGCGCGCGCATCGCCGTGAAGGCTTCGTGCCCGGGCGTGTCGAGGAAGGTGATCAGCTTGCCGTTGTGGCGCACTTGGTAGGCGCCGATGTGCTGCGTGATACCGCCGGCCTCACCAGCCGCCACCTGGGTCTCGCGGATCGCATCGAGGAGACTCGTCTTGCCGTGGTCGACGTGTCCCATCACCGTGATGACCGGCGGTCGCGGCTTGAGATCCTCGGGCCTATCTTCGACGACCTCCTCCAGGGGTTCGACTTCGTCGTGCGTGTGCGTGATCTCGATCGTGCGGTTGAAGTCGTCGGCGAGGATCTGCAGCGCCTCGTCGGAGAGTGACTGAGCGATCGTCACCATCTCGCCGTAACCCATCATCGCCTTGATGATGTCGGCGGTCGAGATACTGAGCAACTGCGAAGCTTCTTTGACCGTCGCACCGGAGGGGATCTTGATCTTCTGACCGACCTGAGGCGGGACCACGCGCTCTTCGACGTGCTCGCTGCGGTCGCGGCGCCCGCGCCGTGTGCGCCGATCTTGCGGCGTCGGCCCGCCCCGCCGTGAAGCACTGGCATCGATGACGACGCGGCGCCGGCGGCTGCCCTGTGCCGTCCGGTTGCCCTGGCTGGCCGCCGATGGCCGGGCACGTCGGGCGCCGGTCAGCGACGTCGGCGCCGCGTAGGCCTTCTCCAGGGCCTCGTCGTCGATGTTGACCTGGCCTTCGCTAACCTCGATGCCCGCTCGCTTGAGGTGGGCGAGGACGTCGTCGACGCTCGTCCCACGCTGGCGGGCGATGTCGGCCACCTTTCGTCTCTTCGTCACTCACCTCACCGCCTTTCGGATCTTACTCGTCGCGGCCAGCGCGACTCCCGTCAATCGCTGCACGACCGGTGCCTGAGACTAGCCGAGGCGCCGAGACGTGGTCGCCCTGCAGACGTTCCCAGAGCGTCGGATCGACCTTGACCGGCATCCGGAAGGCGCGCGCAAACGCCTTGCGCCGCAGGGCCGCGTCCCAGCACGCCCGCGAGGGACACAGGTAGGCGCTGCGCCCGGGCGTGTGCGCTCCGCCGGGAACGACCACATTGCCGACCACCTGCAATCGTATCAGGTCGTCACGTCGGCGCCTCGTGCGACACCCAATACACGTGCGTTCGATAACTGCCATGGCCGCCTCACAGATGGCCACTCTCACCCTTGACCGGCCGCAACGCTCTTGTCTGCCGGGCCAACAGTTGCGCTTGCCGCCGTGCTGGCCGCCGAACCGGCGTTGCTGTCACTGTGCTCGTCGGCGTCGACAGCTCCGCCTCGAGACCTGCGGCTGGCTTTGGCTCCGTCGCGGCCCTCGGCCTGCGCCAATTTCTGATGTTCGGGCAGGCCGCAGTACCGCGAGCCGGGCAAAGCCATGTTCGGGCAGCGCTTGCCGCTGGAAGTGATCGCGGCGCAACGGCCGGCGAGCTCATCGGCGCCCTGCTCGTACTCCATCTCCATCTCGGACTGGGTCATCTCGCTCTGGCTCTTGATGTCGATCCGCCAGCCGGTGAGCTTGCTGGCCAAACGCGCGTTTTGACCCTCCTTACCGATCGCCAGCGAGAGTTGGTCGTCGGGCACGATGATGGTGGCCGAGCGCTCCTCGTCGTCGACGATGACTTCGCGCACGCGCGCTGGCGAGAGCGCCTTAGCGACGAAGCGAGCCGGGTCGTCGTTGTAGGGGATGATGTCGATGCGCTCGCCACGTAGTTCGCTCACCACCATGCGCACACGCGAGCCGCGCGGGCCCACGCACGCGCCGACGGGATCGACTCCCTCAGCGTGCGATTCGACGGCGATCTTGCAGCGAAAGCCAGGCTCGCGGGCGACGTACTTGATGTCGATGAGGCCGTCGGCGATCTCGGGAACTTCGAGTTCGAACAACCGCCGCACGAGATCGTCGCTGCGCCGCGAGAGGATCACCTGTGGGCCCTTGGCCGAGTTCTGCACCTTGGTGATGATCGCCTTGATGCGTGCCCCGTGCTCGTAGCGCTCACCCTCGATCTGCTCGCTCTTCGGCAACAAGGCCTCGACACGCCCGAGGTCGACGAGGGTGTAGCGCTGGTCGCTCTGCTGGACGATGCCGGTGACCAAATCCCCAACTCGGTCAGCGTACTCGTCATACATGAGGTCGCGTTCGGCCTCGCGAATACGTTGCAGGATGACTTGCTTCGCCGTCTGGGCGGCGATGCGGCCGAAGTTCTCCGGTGTCACCTCGATCTTCTCGATCTCGTCCTCATTCACGGACGAGAGGTCGAGGCCGATCTCCTCGCCTTCCTCGTTGTGGACTTTCAGGGCCTCGACGTCGATGTGCTCCGGGAAGATGAGCTGGAAGACGCGCATGTCGCCCGTCTCAGTGTCGATCTCGACTTTGGCGTGCTCAACGGCACCGGGCGTCTTCTTGTACGCCGAGAGGAGCGCGTCTTCAAGCGCCTCGACCAACGTCGTGAACTCGATGCCCTTCTCTTTCTCGATCAGCCGCAGAGCCTCGATGATCTCTCTACTCACGTTGGCCTCCGTTGTTGGCAAAGTTGTACACCAGGCGCGCTCTGCTTACCGCTTCGTAAGGCACAGTGAGCGACGTGCCATCGTCGAGCTGCAGCGTGAAAGCCTGGTTATCGGCCGCGATGAGCTGGCCGACGAACGACTTGCGCTGCGCCAGCGGCGTGACGGTCTTGACCGAAATACGCTCACCTACGGCACTTTGGAAATGCCTCGCTTTGCGCAGCGGCCGGTCCAGCCCCGGCGAGGAGACCTCGAGCGTGTACTGATCGCGCAGTTGGTCGAGTGCCTGTGTGACCGCCGCGCAGAGGTCGAGGTCGACGCCGCCAGGCCTGTCGATGTAGACGGTGAGAACGGGCGCTTTGCCGCCGTGGAGCTCGAAGTCGACGAGCTCCACGTCGGCAAAGCGCTCAACGATCTTCGTCTCGATGAGGTGCTCTAATGCGTGCCGTTCCATCGCTTTTGTCCCTTACAAAGCGAAAGTGGGTGAACCACCCACTTTCGAAGAAGCCGCCTCCTGGAGCGCCTAGGTGTCTTGTGTCTGCATGCACTGTACCACCTCTGCGACGCCAGAATCAAGGCGCACGGTGGCTCAGGGGACTGTTCACCATCCCTTAAAGCAGACACGAAATTCCTGCAAAGACGCTAGATGGGCGAGCTTGCGCAGGTCAGTGCCCTCAATGGTAGGGCGCCGCCTGCCGATAAACCCCATGTCAGTCTCGGGTAGTCACCGGTTGGAGAGCTGGAGAGCTTCATGGGAGAGTACACGACCTTCGTCTGTCGCCAATGCGGCTACACCGCGGAACGCATACGCTGGGGGGTCAGCATGCGTGACCCGCGCATTCGCTTCATGCCCGCGTTCTGTGTCGAGTGCAAGGAGATCGTCGAGGTCGACCTCACCGGGGCCGACATCATGGTCGACGAGTTTAGGTGCGTCAAATGCGGCAGCGAGCTCTTCTTCCTCGAGAAGGCGGCGTCGTACACGTGCCCGAAGTGCAAGGCGCACGATATGCAGCTGATCCAGGGCGAATACTGGTAAGCAACCAGGGCGGGTGTCGCGCCGGGTGTCGCGCGCAGATGGCCGACGAACGATCCTGGCGCCCTCGTCTCGTCGCGCCGGCACCGGTGTGCCGCGGCACAGAGGCGCCGGCACGGCTGGATCACGACCTACGGCTGGATCACGACTGGGCTCCCGCTCGGCACCCAGTCGCTCACTTTAAGGACGTCGGCATTGTGCATGCGGATGCAGCCGTGACTGATCGCTTGGCCAATGAGCTCGTCCTGGTTTGTCCCGTGGATAGCGATTGAGCCCCACGTGGGCAGCTTCGGTTGGTAGGCACTGATGCCCATGGCAAGCACGCCGAAGGGTCCCCCGGGAGAGCTCGGGCGCAGCTTCTCGTCGATGAAGAAGAACCCCGTCGGCGTAGGGTATTCGGGCGAGCCGATTGCCACTGGGAACTCTCCCTCGAGCTTGCCGTTGCGGTAGACGCTCAAGCGCCGGGCCGACAAGCTGATGACGATCTTCGCTACGGTCGGATATGTGGCCACGTCTCCCTCACGCACCCAACCACGACTGCCGTTCGGGCGTAGCGGCAGCCACACTTGATACCAGGTCACCCCGGCGATCTGTCGGGTCAGGTGGACAAGCATGAGGGTGGGGTATCCATCTGCGTTCAGCTCGCTTAACCGGGCCTTCACGCTTGCGTTGACGCTGGGCTGGGTGCGTACGACGACTGTGCCGATGGCCTTGGCGACGATCCAGTGCTGCTCAGGCGGCGGCGTCGTTCCTGGCGCGGGGCTGACGAGCTGCGGCAGGGGCACGACCGGCTGCAGTGCGCCTCCTCCGGCGGCGCGCACGTGCACGACCATGTAGCCGGCGAAGGCCATCCCGACAAGGAGCGCCATGGCGCCCACAAGTGCGATGACGCGGCGTGTGCTTGCGTTCACAGATCTCCCGCAGTAGGGCCCTCAGCCGATCATGGCGAAGGATAGAGCATGGCCAGGTTCGTGTACATGGTCGCTTGGCAATCAAAGGAGGTGCAACAAGAGGTTCGGCGGTCTCGCTGGCGTACACTATGGACAGAGCGCCGCCGTTGCGTGCCAGTCGCGTGGCTCGACTGGGGGCGCGCTTGATTCGGCCCACCGAACAAGGAGTGAAGCGTGGTAGCGGTCATCGTGATCATCGTCGTCATCGTCGTGCTGGTGGGCCTGTTCGCCCTGCTCTACAACGCCCTCGTACGTCGACGCAACCAAGTGGACAACGCCTGGAGCCAAATCGATGTGCAGCTGAAGCGCCGCCACGACTTGATTCCTAACCTCGTCGAGACCGTCAAGGACTACATGAGCTACGAGCAGGAGACGCTCACCAAGGTGACGAACGCCCGGGCGGCGGCCGTCGCGGCGGGCGCCGCAGGGCCCGCCGCCTCGGCCGCCGCTGAGGACAACCTCACGCAGGCGCTGCGCTCCTTGTTCGCTGTGGTCGAGAACTACCCCGACTTGAAGGCAAACCAGAACGTCCTGGCTCTGCAAGAGGAGCTGACGACGACCGAGAACAAGATCTCCTTCGCGCGCCAGTTCTACAATGACAGCGTGTACCGCTACAACACGAGCATCCAGTCGTTCCCCACGAACCTGATCGCGGGCATGTTCAATTTCAGCGCGCGGCAGTTCTTCCAGGGCGAAGAGACCGACCGCGAACCTGTCAAAGTCGACCTTCGCTAGGCGAGCATGACGGAGAAGCGGGCGGCAAACCAACCGAGCACAACCGCTGGCGGACCGCGCCGCGAGCCGATTGGGTCCAACGCAGTCATACGCCGCCCGAACTCAGGCCCGCCCCCGCGGTGGGCCTTGGTTGGCGGAGGAGTGAACCCCGATGTATGAGCAAATCGCGCGCAATAAGCGCGCCTCGCTGGTGTTGGTCGCAGTCGTGGTGGCGGTGCTCCTCTTGCTCGGCTACGTCATCGGCTTCGCCTGGACAGGGCGCAGCTACGGCGGACTGGGCGTACTCGGGGTCTTCGGCATCATCGCCATCATCTGGAGCCTGATTGGCTACTACGCTGGGGCTGGCATGGTGCTGGCTGTTACCGGTGCGCGGCCGATCACGCACGACGACGCGCCGCAGCTCTGGAACGTGGTCGAGGAGATGAGCATTGCCGCCGGCACCCCGATGCCGAAGGTCTACATCATCGACGACCAAGCGCCGAACGCCTTCGCCACGGGACGCGACCCCCAGCACGCCTCTCTGGCGGTCACCAAGGGGCTGCTTGCCATGATGAATCGCGACGAGCTCCAGGGCGTCGTTTCCCACGAGATGTCGCACATCCGCAACTACGACATCCGCTTCGCGACGCTCGTCGGCGTGCTGGTCGGCATGATCGCCCTGATCAGCGACTTCTTCTTGCGCTCGACGTGGTTCGGCTTTGGCGGCCGCCGCAGTCGCAGCGGCGAAGGCGACGCAGGGGCGATCATGTTCTTGATTGCGATCCTCCTGGCGCTGGTGGCGCCCATCTTCGCTTGGCTGGTTCAGCTGGCCGTCTCGCGGCGACGCGAGTACCTGGCTGACGCGTCTGGTGTGGAGCTCACGCGCAACCCGCTGGGGCTCGCTTCGGCGCTTGAGAAGATCGCCGCCGACCCGCGACCTCTACGCCACGCCAATCGCGCCACGGCCCACATGTACATCGCTAACCCGTTGCGCAAGCTAAAGCAGACCGAGAGCTTGTTCGACACGCATCCGCCCATCCAGAAGCGCATCGCGATCTTGCGTGCGATGGCGCTAGCGGGCGCGAGTGCAGGTGGCGCCCAACTCGATGGGGCGCCGGGCGGTCAATCTCCCGTGCCCCAGTCCTAGCGTCAGTCGGCTCAGCGCTGCAGGCAGGTAGCCAAGGCTCGCCGGTAGTCGCTGTTGTCGGGCGACATCGCTACCGCGAGGCGTAGACAGCCACGTGCCTCGTTGAGGCGACCGAGCTTGAGTAGTGTCCGCCCTAGGGCATAGACGGCGTAGTCGTTCGTGGGTACACGTTCCACGATGAGGCGAAATTCGCGCTCCGCCCTTTCGTAGTGCCCCACGTTGAAGTAGGCGCGTCCGAGAGCCTCGCGGATGGAGTTCTTGTCGGGAGCCAGTCGCTTGGCTCGTTCGAGCACGATCGAGGCTGGCCCTGGGTGGTTGTCGGCAAGGAGCCGACGCCCCCGCTGAAACAGGTCGTAGACTTCCTCTCCGGCAAGCTCATCCATGTGCGTCACCCGCGGACCACTGGCTGATCAGAGGCTGCCATCATGCCTTGGGCGCTGCGCCTTCGAGTCCCACAGCGGTTGCCGCCTCTTGCATGGCGGCCAGCCCCACGGCGAGGAAGTCGTCGAGGGTGAACCCGAGATCGCCGCAGCGGGCAATCGCACTACGGTCGACGCCGCGCGCGAAGGCAGTCTCGCGGTACCGCTTGCGGAGCGACTTGAGTTGCAGGCCCAGGACCGATTTGTCGGGGCGGATGAGCGCTGCCGCCGTGATGAGGCCGGAGAGTTGGTCGGCGGCGATCAGGGCGACGTCGAGCGCAGTTTCGGCACGGACGCCGGTATGGGCTTCGTTGTGCGCCGCTACCGCGTGCGCGACTTCGGGCGGGGCGCCGGCGGCACTCAGCACCTCGGCCGCCTCTCGCCCGTGACGGGCGAAATCGTTGGCTGTCAGCTCGACGTCGAGGTCGTGGCTGAGTCCGGCGAGGCCCCAGACGGCGGGGTCGTGGCCGAGTTTCTCGGCCACAGCGCGCATGATCGCTTCGGTAGCGAGCATGTGGCGGCGCAAGTGGTCGTTGGCGACGCGCTCGTCGATCAGCTCGAGCACCCTGTCTCGTGAAAGAGTCATTCTCAGTCCGCCTGTTCCGGTAGTAGTCGCTCGACGTGGTTCAAGATCGCCTGGGCACAGCGGGCCTTGCTAGTGCGCGGCACGTGCACTTCCTCGCCCTCGCTGATGATGGTGATCTCGTTCTCCTGGGCGCCAATGCCGACACCCGCCTGTAGGATGTCGTTGAACACGAGGATGTCGACGCCTTTGGCACTCCTCTTGGCCCGGGCGCGATCGAGGCGCGGGCCTGCCTCGGCGGCGAAGCCGACGCGCAGCAGGCCCGCGCGTCTGGCCGAGGCGAGGATATCGGGTGTGGGAACCAGCTCCAGGGTGAGGCCGGCCGATGTGGCGCGCTCGATCTTGGCACTTGGCGAGGCGTCCTTGGGGCGGAAGTCGGCGACCGCCGCGGCCATGATGAGCACGGCGGCGTCGTCGATCTCCTGCGTCACTGCGGCGGCCATCTGGTCGGCGGTCTCGACAACGACGGTTCGGTACGGCGCGTCGGCCGCGCTGGCGGCCGCGCCGTTCGTCGCGATGAGGCATACCTGCGCGCCGCGCAGGTATGCCTCATCGGCGACAGCGCGGCCCATTCGGCCCGAGGAGCGATTGCCAATGTAGCGCACCGCATCGATGGGCTCGCGGGTGCCACCGGCGGTGACCACGACCTTACGACCCGCGAGCGGACCGTGCGCCGCGCGCGCGATGGCGCGGCGCACGGCGGCGAGAATTGCCGCCGGCTCAGCCATTCGTCCGCTGCCCGTCTCACCGCAGGCCAGGGCGCCTTGGCCCGTGGGCAACACTTCGACTCCTTGCTCGGCGAGGATGCGTAAGTTTGCCTGGCTCGTCGCGTGTTCGTACATCGCCCAGTTGGCGGAGGGCGCGACGATCACCGGCCCGCGGAAGGCGAGGTAGGTCGTCGTAAGCAAGTTGTCGGCGATGCCGTGCGCCAGCTTAGCGATGGTGTTCATCGTGGCCGGCGCGATCACCATGACGTCGGCGCTGCGGGCAGCCTCGATATGCTCGACCCAGCCACTCTTGGCTTGCCACGCGTCGTCTTCGTCGAGGATGGGCGCGCCGGAGACGGCTGCAAACGTGAGCGGCATGACGAAGCGCTTGGCCGATTCGGTGAGCACGACGCGCACGGCGAAGTTCTCCTGGACCAGGAGTCGCACCAGCTCGACCGCCTTGTACACGGCGATACCTCCCGTGACGCCGAGCAGCACGTGGCGCTCGGATGACGGGACCACAGCGCTCATCTCACTCTCCTCCCCCGTTCGGCGCTCGTCGGCGACAGAGGCTCATTGCCGGTCATGGCGCCGCGATTTCTCGCCCGACTTCTTCCTCAGTCCCTCACGCGCCAGGCGATCTTGCCGGCGGCGATCTCCTCGAGGGCGATAGTCAGGATGTTCTTGCTGCGCGTCGTGACCAGGGGCGGCGGGAACTCGTCGTTGAGCAGTCCCTCGCCGAGGCTGTTGTAGTAGTTGTTGATTTGCCGGGCACGCTTGGCGGCGATAATCGTCAGCGCGTAACGCGAACCACCGACGTGCGGCAGCAACTCATCGATGCGGGGGCGATCCATTGGTCTCCTTTACCTTTGCTTCGCTGCCCGGCAGTCACGGATGATCGCGACCACCTCGTTGGCAGCTCTCTCGGCTTCGTCGTTTACGACAACGTGATCGAACTCTTGCGCTGCAGCAACCTCCTCGCGAGCGATGCGTAAACGCGTGGCAATCGCTTCGGCGGTCTCGGTTCCGCGTCCGCGCAGACGCTCATCGAGCGTCGTCAGCGAGGGCGGCGCGATGAAGATGAGCGTGGCGTCGGGCAACGCCGCCCGTACGGCACGCGCCCCCCGCAGCTCGATCTCGAGGATTACATCATAGCCCGCTTGCAGTCGTTGCTCCACGTCGGAACGTAACGTGCCGTAAAGGTTGCCACCGTACTCGACCCATTCGAGGAACTCGCCCGCGGCAACGGCGCGACGAAAGGCCTCGCGATCAACGAAGTGGTAGTCGACCCCATCGACTTCGCCCGGGCGTGGCTGCCGCGTAGTGGCTGAAACGGACTTAGCGATTCCGTCGAGCTTCGCCAGCACCAGGCGGATGATGGTCCCCTTCCCGGCGCCCGAAGGGCCCGAGATGACGAAGACTTGCGCGATGCCCTTAGCCTCCGAAGAGAGCGATGAGCTCGCGGCGCTGCCGCTCAGAGAGGCCAGCGACCGTCTTGCTCTGGCTGATGCGGCACTGCTCCATGATCTTGGCGGACTTCACGTGGCCACACTTCGGCGCAGCCATGAGCAGGTCGATCACCTTTGCCGTGCCGAGAAAATCGGGTGGATTGGCCAGCACGGTGCGAATGTTCACCTTGCCCTTCTTGAGGTCGGCCTTGAGGGCGGCGCGCTGGCTGCGGACGAGGTTCGCTTGGCGCAGAGCCTCCATTCGCTGGTCGGGAGAGCGTTGCGGAGCGCTATTCATCTGCTTCACGTGTGTCGGCATGGCGCGCATTATACCGGTAGGGGGACACGTGTCGCAAGCCACATGCAGGCAGAAAAGGACGCGCTGCAAGCGAGCTTAAGGTGACCTTGTCGGCACGGCGTGGACGCAAGTCTCGGTGAGGACCGATGCGGCCGTTGCGACTGCTCCCCTCGGCACAGCTCACTCGCCGACGAGCGCGGCACCGCGTACTTCGGCGAGCGCGGTGAGCCCCCTAGCACGCATCTCGTCGCGCAGTTCGCCGAGGATGCGCGCCGCCGTTCCGAGCCCGGCGAAGTTCGCCGTGCCGATGGCCACGGCGGTAGCGCCACAGGCAATGAACTCCAAGACGTCGTGGCCGCTGGCGATCCCGCCCATGCCAATAATGGGCACGTTCACGGCAGCGGCGACTTCGGCCACGAGACGTAAGGCAAGGGGTTTAATCGCCGGGCCCGAGACACCGCCTGTCTTGCCGCCGAGAAACGGACGCAACGTCTGCGCCTCGAGCACCAGCCCCTTGAACGTGTTGACCAGGCTTACGGCGTCGGCGCCGGCCGTGACGGCCGCCCGCGCAATGGCACTGATATCGGTCACGTTAGGCGTCAGTTTCACGATCAAGAAGCGCTTCGTGACCTGCCGAAGAGCGGCAACGAGAGCGGCGGTGGCCACAGCGTCAGTGCCAACGGCGAGGCCAGTCGTCACATTGGGACAGGACACGTTCAGCTCGTAGGCGCTCACGGGCGGCAGGGCGCCCGCGGGCGCAGCATCCACGGTCTCCTCAATTCTCCGCACAACCGTGACGTAGTCGGCCGGTTGCGCGCCACCGACGCTGACGATCAGCGGCACCGGTAGCCGCGCTAGCAAGGGCAGCTCATCGAGGAAGTGCGCCAGCCCCGGGTTTGCCAAGCCGACAGAGTTGATCACGCCTGAGGGCGTCTCGGTGACACGCGGCGGGGGATTGCCGATGCGCGGCTCCAGGGTCACGGTCTTGGGCACGTACGCGGCAAAGGGGAACGTCGCCACCGCGTCCCCCTCGTAGTGAGCTGCCGTTTCGAGCACGTCGTAGGTGCCCGAGGCGTTGAGCAACGGATGCGCCAGGGCCAGCGGACCCAGTTGCACGGTGAGGTCTGGTTCGCTGGTCGGAGTTGTCGTTTGCGCGGTCATTCCCGTGCCTCACTGGGGACCAGGTCAGCAAAGGCGAACACCGGTCCGTCGACGCAGACGCGACGATAGCCAGAGCGCGTGGCTACGACGCACCCCTGACAGGCTCCTGTGCCGCAAGCCATGTGTGCCTCAAGTGAGGCGAATCCAGCGAGTCTGTGGGCCGCGGCCCAAGCGACGACGGCGTCGATCATGGGCCGCGGCCCACACGTGTACAGGGTCGCCGGCGCGGGCGGCTTGATGGCGTCGAGCAAGGCGACCACGGTGCCGTGCCGGCCGAGCGAGCCGTCCTCGGTAGCGATCCACGTGTCGTCCAGTGTGAGTGCTCCCAAGAGACGCGCCTGGCCGGCATCGCGAAAGCCAAGCGCTGCGAGCACGGGAACTCCGTCTGCTCGCAGCGCCTCGGCGACGAACTGCAGCGGCGCGACCCCGATCCCCCCACCGACGAGCACGGCCGTGCTGACATCGGTCAGGGGAAAGCCGTTGCCGAGCGGCCCGGCGAGGTCGAGCCTCTCCCCCACGACGACCTCGGCCAGCAGGGCGCTCCCCCGGCCGCGCGGTTCGATCAGGAGACGGATGTCGCTGTTGGTGGCGGAATGTATGGAAAACGGCCGCCGCAGCGGGAAGGCTCCGCCGGGCACGCCCACCATCACGAACTGTCCCGGCCTGGCGCGCTGGGCAATCTGGGGAGCTGCCACAGACACGAGAGTGTACGTCCCGTAGTGCCGGACGGCAACGACGCGACCCTGCAGTTCTCGCGCGCGTGGCCCGGCGCCCTGGCGGCTTGCGCCAGTCCCTTCCTCAGGCGACGCGCTGTGGCGTGAATCGGGTTGCCCGGATGCCGTCTCTGGCGAGCCCATGTGAGAGGACGAATCTCTCAGTGGGGAATCAGCATCCATGCCGGCAATGCCCTCTCGTCGTCGCGTCGGTGTAAGTCTTGTAGACAGTGTACCGTCACGCTCTCGTCGCGCGCACCTTCGATCGCCGATACTGCCGCTGAGGCGCCGGCCAATGTCGTGAGGCAAGGGATGCCAGCCCGTAGGGCCGCGCGCCGGATGGCGGCGCCGTCGCTGCGGGCGTTACGTCCGTACGGCGTGTTGATCACCAGGTCGATCTCGCCGCGCTCGATGCGCTGCACAACGTGGGGCTCACCTTCGCTCAGCTTGCTAATCGGTGCGGCGGGAATACCCAGGCTCTGCAAGGCGCGTGCCGTCCCCCGTGTGGCCACGATGGTAAACCCAAGGCCGTGCAGACGCTGCGCCAAAATGGTCGCGGCAGACTTGTCACGGTCGCACACTGACAGGAACGCGGTGCCGCCCTGTGGCAGGGGCGCGCCGGCGGCGGCCTGAGCCTTGGCGAAGGCCGCCGGAAACGTGTCGGCGATGCCCATCACTTCGCCGGTCGACTTCATCTCAGGACCGAGGCGCGTGTCGGCTTCGGGGAAGCGGGCAAAGGGAAAGACGGCCGTCTTGACGCTCACGTGCTCGGGTACCTGAGGCCACGGCGGTTCGTCTCCCAGTGAAGCGCCGAGAGCGACCCGCGTCGCCAGCTTCGCTAACTGCACGCCGGTTGCCTTGCTGGCAAAGGGTACCGTCCGCGAGGCGCGCGGGTTCACTTCCAAGACGTAGAGGCGGTAGTTGTGCACGGCGAACTGGACGTTCATGAGGCCCTTGACCTGCAGTGCCCGGGCGAGGGCGGCCGTCTGACGGCGCACCTGGTCAAGCGTGCCCTCGCCCAAGGAGAGCGACGGCAGCACGCACGAAGAGTCGCCGGAGTGGACGCCGGCCTCCTCGACGTGCTGCATGATCGCCGCGACGTACACGTGCTCGCCGTCGGCGACGGCATCGACATCGACTTCGATCGCATCCTCGAGAAACTCATCGATCAGGACCGGGTGCTCGGGACTCACCGTGACCGCCGTGTGGAGGTACTCGCGCAAGTCGCGGTCGTCGTCGACGATGCGCATGGCCCGGCCGCCGAGAACGTATGAGGGACGCACGAGGAGCGGGTAGCCCAGACGGGCGGCGATTGCCGGCGCTTCCGCAGCCGAGCGCGCGACTCCGTAGGCGGGACAACGCACGCCGATCTCGTCGAGGAGGGCACCGAAGCGACCACGATCTTCGGCGAGGTCGATCGCTTCGAAGGGAGTGCCTAGGATGGGAATGCCGAGCTGTGCCAGATCGCGGGCGATCTTGAGCGGCGTTTGGCCGCCGAACTGGACGATGACTCCCAGTGGCTGCTCGTTGGCGATCACCTCGGTGACGTCCTCGACCGTGAGCGGCTCGAAGTACAAGCGGTCGGACACGTCGTAGTCGGTCGAGACGGTTTCTGGGTTACAGTTGACCATGATGGCCTCGTAGCCGGCCTCGCGCACCGTCATGGCGGCGTGCACGCAGCAGTAGTCGAACTCGATTCCCTGGCCAATCCGGTTAGGGCCGCTGCCCAGGATCACGACGCGCGGCCGCGCGCCGGGAAACGCCTCGTTCTCCTCGCCGTACGTGGCGTAGAAGTACGGCGTTTCGGCGGCAAACTCGGCCGCGCACGTGTCGACGGCTTTGTAGGACGGGCGCAGACCAGCTTCATGACGGAGGGCCCGAATGTCTGCCTCGCTCCGTCCGCTGAGCTCGCCGATGCGGCGGTCGGAGAAGCCGTAACGCTTCAGGCGCCGCAGCAGCGGCGCGCTCAGCGCGCCGCTGCTGCGGCGCACTTCGTCCTCCAGCTCGACGATGTCGTGCAGTTCGCTCAAGTAGAACGGCGCGATGCCCGTGCGCTCATGGGCTTCGGCGACTGAGACCCCAGCACGGAAGGCCTCCAGGAGAAGGTCGTAGCGGTCGGGCGTGGGCACACTCAGGGCGCGCAGGAGAGCGCTGCGCTCGCGCGGCAGCTCGACGCCGGTGGCGTCGAGCTCGCGCGAGCGCAGCGCCTTTTGCAACGCCTCCTTGAAGGTGCGCCCAATAGCCATAACCTCACCGACGCTCTTCATCTGCGTCGTGAGCTCGCGGTTGGCGGCGGGGAACTTCTCAAATGCCCAGCGCGGCGTCTTCACGACGACGTAGTCCAGCGTCGGTTCGAAGCTCGCCGGGGTCACTTTCGTGATGTCGTTGGCGAGCTCGTCGAGCGTGTAGCCGACGGCAAGCTTCGCGGCGATCTTGGCGATGGGGAAACCAGTCGCCTTACTGGCCAACGCGGACGAGCGCGAGACGCGCGGGTTCATCTCGATGACGACCACTTCACCTGAGGCCGGGTCGACGGCGAACTGGATGTTCGAGCCGCCCGTCTCGACGCCAATCGCGCGAATGATGGCCTTGGCGGCGTCGCGCAGCTCCTGGTACTGCGCGTCCGTGAGGGTCAGTGCTGGAGCGACCGTGAGAGAATCGCCCGTGTGCACGCCCATCGGGTCGACGTTCTCGATCGAACAGACGATGACGACGTTGTCGGCCCGATCACGCATGACCTCGAGCTCGTACTCTTGCCAGCCGATGAGCGACTCCTCGACGAGCACCTGGCCAATTGGCGATCGCGCGAGCCCGTCGGCGCAGATGCGCCGCAGGCTCGCGCGATCGCCGGCGATGCCGCCGCCACTGCCGCCCAGGGTGAAAGCAGGCCGCAGGATGACCGGCAGCCCGATCTCGGCAGCGATCTCTTCCGCGTCGGCGACGGTGTGCGCCAAGCCGCTGCGCGGGACGCGCAGGCCGATCTCCTCCATGGTGTGGCGGAAGAGGGCGCGGTCCTCGGCTCGTCTGATGGCCGCGACGCTGGCGCCAATCAGCGCCACTCCCTCGCGTTCCAGCACGCCCGCGTCGTGGAGCTCGACCGCTAAGTTGAGGGCTGTTTGCCCGCCGAGCGTGGGCAAGAGAGCCTGCGGATGTTCGACCTCGATGATGCGCGTCAGCGTCGCGCGGTCGAGCGGTTCGATGTAGGTCCGCGTCGCCAGGTCCGGGTCGGTCATGATCGTCGCTGGGTTCGAGTTAACTAAGACCACCTCATAGCCGTCTTGGCGCAGGACCTTGCACGCCTGAGCGCCGGAGTAATCGAACTCGCATGCTTGGCCGATCACGATCGGTCCAGAGCCGATGATGAGGATCTTGCTCAGGTCGTCGCGGCGCGGCATCACTCACCCGCCTGGCCACGAAAGTCGCGCATCAGGGCGACGAAGCGATCGAAGTCGTCGCTCGCATCGTGCGGGCCGGGAGCCGCTTCCGGGTGGTACTGGACCGAGAAGGCGTAGCGCTCGGGGCATTCTAGCCCCTCGACCGTGCCATCGTAGAGGCTCAGGTGCGTGACCACGAACCGGCTCCCGTGCCGGCGGTGGACATCCGCGAGGGGCACGCGCTCGTCTGGCAGACGTACCGCGAAGCCGTGGTTTTGCGTCGTGATCGCCACAGTTCCCCGCTGCACGTCTTTCACCGGGTGGTTGGCGCCGCGATGCCCGAAGGGCAGCTTGTACGTGGGCAGATCGAGGGCCAGGGCGAGGAGCTGATGCCCGAGGCAGATCCCAAAGAGAGGCACCGTGCCGAGCAGCTGCTTCACGGTTCTGACGGCGTAGCCGAGAGCGGCCGGGTCGCCGGGCCCGTTGGAGAGCACGACACCGTCGGGACGCAGCTTGCGCACAGCGCGAGCGCTGGTGTGCGCCGGCACGACAGTCAGGCGGCAACGTCGCGCCAGCAGCTGGCGCAGGATCGAGCGCTTGACGCCGAAATCGTAAACCACGACGTGCCATGCCGGCTGAGCGGCGACCGTCGCCTCGTCGGCCGGGGCCGCTGAGGGATGGGGCTCTTGCTGCGCGCCAGTGGCGAGCTCTTGGCGCAGCACGTCCGTCCCGGGAGACAGCTCGTAAGGCGCCGCGCACGTCACTGCGCTAGCCAGGTCGCGGCCGCTCATCGGTGGCAGCCGCTGCGCCAGCGACCGGAGGCGGCCGACATCGTCGGTCTGCGTCGAGAGCACGGCGCGCATGGCGCCTCGCTCACGAATATGCCGTGTGAGCGCTCGCGTGTCGACGCCAGTCACGGCCATGCACCCGCGCCGTGACAGCCATTCAAGCCAAGTGCCTTCGGCGGCGTGGTTGAAGCGGTAGTTGGTGATCTCGCGAGCGACGATCGCTTCGGGATGGAAGCTCGTCGACTCGTCGAACGCCTCAGCGACGCCGTAGTTGCCGATCATCGGGAACGTGTAGGCGACGATCTGTCCGGCGAAGGAGGGGTCGGAGGCTATCTCCTGATAGCCTCCCATGCTGGTTGTAAAGACCACCTCCCCACCGACGGTTCCCGAGCCGACAAGGGCTTCGCCGGCGTAGGCGCTACCGTCTTCGAGTACCAAGAGGGCTGTCTCAGTCACGCGCCTCCCACACCAAGCGGCCCGTAGCGACAGTTGCCCGTACTCGACTGCGCAGGGTCTCGCCTGCCCACGCCGTATTGCGCGTCTTGGAGTGCAGGTCGGCAGGATCGACCGTCCACTCCGCCTGCGGGTCGACAAGGCAGAAGTTGGCCACTTGCTCTTTCGCGATCGTCGGCACCGGGATGCCAGCCAAGCGCGCTGGAGCCTGACTCATGCGCTCGACCAACGTCGCCAGCGGCAGCTCGCCCGTGAGGACCGTGGCCGTGTAGAGAGCCGCGAAGGCCGTCTCCAGCCCGGTGGTACCGAAGGGGGCAACTTCGAAAGGAACCTCCTTCTCCTCGGGAGCGTGCGGAGCGTGGTCGGTGGCGATCACGTCGATGAGCCCGTCCTTGACGGCGGCCACGAGCGCTTGCCGATCCTTCTCCGTGCGCAAGGGAGGGTTCATCTTGACGCGGGCGTCGAGACATTCGACCTTGTCACTTGTAAGGGTAAGGTGGTGCGGTGTCGCCTCGGCCGTGACGCGCACGCCGAGCTGTTTCGCCCGCGCGACGTGTTCGAGCGAGAGCTCACTCGAGACGTGGCACAGGTGCAGGCGGCCCTCTTCGTAGCGGGCGACCTCGAGCGCTTGGGCGATGGCGGCACTCTCGGCGATCGCCGGGATGCCGGCAAAGCCCAGTTTGGCCGAGACGGCATCCTCGTTCATCACGCCAGTTGCCATGAGGGAGTCGTCTTGCGCGTGGATGGCGACGAAGCGGTCGGTGACCTTGGCGTACTGCAGTGCGCGACGCAGGAGCTGCGCCGTAGGCAGCGGCAGGCCATCGTCGCTGAAGCCCACAGCTCCGGCCTGCGCGAGCTCGTGCATCTCGGTGAGCTGTTCGCCCTTCAGACCAAGCGTGACGGCGGCGAAGAAGCCGACGGGCACGCGCGCGTCGACGGCTGCCTGGCGGGCCATCCCCTCGAGGACTGAGGCAGAATCGATGGCCGGCTGCGTGTTGGCCATGGCAAAGACAGCCACGTAGCCACCCGCCGCCGCAGCCGTCGTGCCGCTGGCGAGATCTTCTTCGTCCTCGCGTCCCGGCGTGCGCAGGTGGGCGTGCAAATCGACGAAGCCGGGCAGGAGTAGCCAGCCATCGGCGTCGATGACCCGAACCCCAGCGGGCGTTTGCAGTTTCTCGCCGATCTCGGTGATGACACCCTTGCGCACGAGCACGTCGGCCCTCGCGTCGAGGTTAGCCAGTGGATCGACGATGTGGGCGCCGCGCACGAGGAGATCCTCGCCGCGACGTGCAGTCGAGAATACGCGTGCGCTCATGCCGCCCCCCTCTCGCCAGGCTGGCGCTCATCGTAGCCGACGATCGTCCGGTAGAGGATCGCCATCCGCACGGCAACGCCCGCCTCAACTTGCTCCAAGATCAGCGTGTCGGGGTGGTCGGCCACCTCGGCGCTAATCTCGACACCGCGGTTAATGGGACCAGGGTGCATCACCTTTTGTCCGGCCCGCAGACGGGCGGCGGTCATGCCGTAGAGAGCCGAGTACTCGCGCAGGGACGGCACGTAGTTCGCCCCGGCCTGCATGCGCTCCATCTGCATGCGCAGAAGGTAGACCACGTCGGCCTCACGCAGCTTGCCGAGGTCGTAGGCGACTTTGACTCCGAGAGCCTCGATGTCGCGCGGGATCAGCGGTGGCGGCCCAGCCACGGTCACTTGCATGCCTAAGAGTTGAAACGCCTCAATATCTGAGCGAGCCACGCGACTGTGCAGGATGTCGCCGACGATCCAGACGTTGAGGCCGGCGAGGTCTTTGCCGAGCGTCTGCCGCAAGGTGAAGACATCCAGGAGGGCCTGCGTCGGGTGCTGGTACTTGCCATCGCCGGCGTTGATCACGCTGGCGGTCGTGTAGCGCGCTGCCAGCCGACCCGCGCCAATGTGGGGATGGCGCATGACGATGATGTCGGGCGAGTACGCCGACAGAGTGAGGATCGTGTCCTTGAGTGACTCCCCCTTGTCGACCGCCGAGCCGGAGGCTTTGATGCTCATCGTGTCGGCCGAGAGCCGCTTGGCGGCCAGTTCGAAGCTCGTCGACGTGCGCGTGGAGGACTCAAAGAACATATTGACGATGGTGCGCCCGCGCAGGGTGGGCACCTTCTTGATGTCGCGCTTGAGGACGGGGAGGAAACTCTCGGCCGTGTCGAGGATGAGCTCGACGTCGGCGCGCGAGAGGTCACTCATCGAGAGCAGATCGCGTTTGGCCATCTCAGGCACCCCCCTCCCCTTCGGCGAGATGCACGAGGACGACCTCGTCAGCCCCGTCGACCTCGGTCAAGCGTACCTCGACACGCTCGTTCTGCGCCGTGGGAATGTTCTTGCCGATGAAGTCGGGGCGAATCGGCAGCTCGCGGTGTCCGCGGTCGACCAAGACGGCCAGTTGTACGCGGCGCGGGCGGCCATAGTCGAAGAGCGCATCGATAGCCGCGCGGATGGTGCGCCCCGTGTAGAGGACGTCATCGACGAGGACTATGGTCGCTTCGTCGACCGCGAAGGACAGGTCGGTGTTCTTCACGATCGGGCTGGCCGACACTGGCGGGGCGTTGAAGGAACTGACCGCGACATCATCGCGGTAGAAGGCGATGTCGAGCTCGCCGTAGGGGAGCTCCTGGCCCGTGATCTCGCGCAGGAGCGTGTGCAAACGGCGCGCCAGGAAGACTCCCCGTGTGTGGATACCCACGATCGCCAGCGACTCGGTCTCGGCGTTTTTCTCGAGGATCTCATGGGCGATGCGCGTGATGGTGCGACCGACCTGCTCGCCAGTCATCACGACGCGCTCGGAGGCGGGCTTAGGCATAAAAAAACACCGCCTCGGCGTGGTCGGCGATGTACGTGGAGATCATCTCTTCCCCTTTCCGGTCTCTCAGGACCACGGTTAAAAGGTTTTCGCGATGCTACAGCGCCGCTGCCTCGCGGTCAAGCAACCGCATTGCCTCCCTGCCCGGGCGCTTCGTCAGCCCTGGTTAGCGGCGAGTGCAAACACTGCCGCTGAGGCTGTCGGTCGGGCGAAGGGTTGCGCGGTGGGTCATAGCGCATGGCGTGGTGAGCTGGGGCTGGGGGCGCCGCCCCGAATGGGGCGGCGCCCCCAGCCCCAGCTCACCACGGCGGCCTTGGACGCCGGCGGCGTCAGGCTTCGCTTTCGTCCCCGCTCAAGAACGGGTAGCGGTAGTCGCGCGGCGGCACGTGCAGCTCCTTGATCGCCCGCGGGCTCGTCCAGCGAATCAAGTTCCACATCGAACCGGCCTTGTCATTGGTGCCGGAGCCACGGGCGCCGCCGAACGGCTGCTGACCGACGATGGCCCCGGTCGGCTTGTCATTGATGTAGAAGTTGCCCGCCGTGAAGCGTAAGGCTTCCGAGGCCTCACGGATGGCACGACTGTCGCGGGCGAACAGCGCGCCGGTAAGCCCGTACGGCGTTTGCCGGTCGACCAGCGCGAGCGTCTCGCTCCACTTCGCGTCATCGTAGACGAAGGTGGTGAGCACCGGGCCGAAGAGTTCCTCGCGCAGGAGGCGAAAGTCTGGGTCGCCGGTGAGCACGACCGTGGGCTGGACGAACCAGCCGCGCGAGTCGTCGACGCCACCTCCTACCACGATGCTCGTGTCCGGGTGAGTGCGGGCTTCCTCGATGGCGGCCTTCTGCTTCGCAAACGAGGCCGCGTCAATCACCGCGCCCATGAAGTTGGAGAAGTCGCGCACGTCACCCATCTTGATGCTCTCCACCTCGGCCACCAGGCGTTCCCGCACGGTCGGCCACAAGCTCCTGGGCACGAACAGGCGCGACGCAGCCGAGCATTTCTGACCCTGGTATTCGAAGGCGCCGCGCACGGTCGCCGCGACCAGAGCCTCCACGTCGGCACTCGCGTGGGCCACGACGAAATCCTTGCCGCCGGTCTCGCCGACGATGCGCGGGTAACTGCGGTACTGCTCGATGCGCGCACCGATGGTCCGCCAGATGCCTTGGAAGACCCCGGTCGAGCCAGTGAAGTGCACCCCGGCAAGCTCGGGCCGCTGCAGGATCGCGTCGCCGATCTGGCTGCCCTTACCGTAGACGAGGTTGATCACGCCGTCCGGCAACCCCGCCTCTTGGAGGAGCTTCATCAGGTAGTAGGCGACGAGCATAGCCGTCGAGGCTGGCTTCCAGATGACCGTGTTGCCCATGAGGGCCGGTGAGGTCGGTAGATTAGCGGCAATTGCGGTGAAGTTGAACGGCGTGACGGCGAAGACAAATCCTTCCAGGGGTCGGTAGTCGAGTCGGTTCCACGTGCCCGCAGCCGAGTCTGGCTGCTCAGCGTAAATGCGCGCCAGAAACGTCGGATTAAAACGCCAGAAGTCGATCGTCTCACAAGCGGCATCGATCTCCGCCTGGTGAGGGGTCTTGGACTGGCCGAGCATGGTCGCGGCATTGAGAGTGTCGCGCCATGGTCCAGCGAGCAGATCAGCGGCGCGCAGGAGGACGGCCGCACGATCCTCCCACGGTGTGCGGCTCCAGTCGTGCCACGCCTCGGCGGCCGCCGCGACAGCCGCCTCGACTTCGGCGGCGCCGCCTAAATGCACGTCGGCCAAGACGTGAGCCGTATCGTGCGGCATGACGACCTTGGCCATGTGCCCCGTACGGACCTCACGTCCGCCGATAATGCACGGTATTTCGAGGCGTTCGGCGGCCATGGCGTCGAGGCGAGCGCGCAGGCTGGCGCGTTCAGGCGTGCCAGGCGCGTAGCTGTGGACAGGTTCGTTGGTCGGTCGCGGTGGACGACAGAGACCGTTCGTCATCGGTACGTACCTCCTGCGCAGCGATGTGGCTGACCGGACAACATGGCCTCGCGCCCAGTGTGTGCGCGATGGGCACGGCCGCGCCCATGTAGTCCGCTGGCCCACAATGGATAGAGTTGATGCACGACTGATAAGACTACACCAAGCTCTGCAGGAAACGTTGAAGATCGGCGGGCAGAGGCGCGACGAAGTTGAGCCGCTGCCCGCCGATCGGATGGGTGAACGTCAGCTGCGCGGCGTGCAGGAACTGGCGCGCCAGGCCAGCCGGCCGCGGCCGGCGACCGTACACAACGTCGCCGGCAACCGGATACCCAAGCGCGGCGAAGTGGACGCGAATCTGGTGCGTGCGGCCGGTCTCGAGCTGCACCTCGACCAGGGTGTAGCCCGCGAGACGTTGGCGAACGCGAAAGTGCGTGACCGCGCGCCGCCCTACGGCCGTGTGCAGCGACATCCGTTGACGGTCGCGGATGTGTCGACCAATAGGAGCGTCAATCACCCCCTCGTCCTGGGGCAGGTGACCGACCAGCAGGGCCGTGTACGTGCGCTGGATGTGTCGAGCGGCCATCTCCTCCACCAGTCGGCGGTAGGCGACGTCGCTGCGGGCGACGATGAGCAAGCCCGACGTGTCCTTGTCGAGTCGATGCACAATGCCGGGCCGTAAGGCGTGCCCGCCCTGGATGCCGCGCTCCAGTAGGCCGTGCACGAGCGTGCCATGCTCGTGTCCGGGAGCTGGGTGCACCACCACACCAGCTGGCTTGTCGACGACGAGCAACCACTCATCCTCGTAGACGACGCGCAAGGGCACGGCCTCTGGCGCCAGGGTGATGGTCTGCTCGACTGGTTCCGGGTAGTCCACCCGTTCCCCGAGACTAAGCCGGTGGTGCTTAGGTTGGCGTCGGTCATCGACCAGAACCGAGCCGCTTTCGATCAGCCGTTGGGCGCGTGCGCGCGAGGTGCCAAGCAGGCGGGCGAGCGTGACGTCGAGACGCTCGCCCGCCTGCGCGGCACTTACGGTAAACGAGGGCACGTCGACCGCCTCGCCGGCCTACGTCGTCGTCAGCAGACGCCAGACGAGGAGCACCGCGCCTACGGTGATGGCCACATCAGCCATGTTAAACGTGGGCCAGTGCGGCAGGGTCACGAAGTCGATGACGTAGCCCCAGCGTAGGCGATCGATCAAGTTAGCGATGCTTCCGCCAACTACGAGGGCCAAGGCCAGTGTGAAGCGCGGCGCAGCGAGGAACAAGGCGACGATCATACCCAGTGTCACCAGACTGATGACCACCGTGAGCAACGGCCCAGCGCCGGCGAAGTTGCCGAACGAGATGCCGCGGTTGTGCACGATCTGAATCACCACACCCGAGATGACGGTGTACGGCAACGCGTGTGCCTCACTGCGGACGACCAGCTTCAGGGCTTGATCGATGCCGACGAGGAGCCCGATGAGGCAGCCGGCAAGGACCAGCGAACGCCTAGCTCTCACGCTGCGCGGGCGTCGGCACTTCCTCGATCTCGTGCACTTCCGTGTGCCCCAACGGGCAGGTGAGCTCTGTCGTCTTGCCCGACCGCGAGCTCACTGAGACCACGTTCAACGGATACGTCGCCTTGCACGTGTCACAGTAGGCCACTTTCGCCATCGACCTCATCCCCCTTCTGCGCCGTGAATCGCCGCTTCAGCTTGGGCAATCGTCACGCCCCTGACGCGGACGCGTTTCTGCCGCGCACTCACACCCCTCAGGACGCACACGTCGGCAGGCGCTACACCAAAGAAGTCGGCCAGGAGGCGCCGCAACTCCTCGTTGGCGCGCCCTTCCCGAGCCGGCGCGTGCACGCGGACCCGTAAGGCGCCCCGATCGACGCCCACCACGCCAGCGTGCGCCGCGCCGGGCTGCGCCCAGATGGCGACGGTGACTCCGTCGCCATCTGGGCGCAGCAGCCCGAGCTCACCAGTCGAACTCGTGTTTGTCCACCTCTGTTTCGACATCGGCGAGTAAGTCGTCGGCGAGTAGCTCCGCCTGAGCGTCGGTGCGACTGTGAGTCTCCTGGCCGAGAGCTTCGGCCTCTGCGGGCTCGGCCTGGGCCTCGGCCCGCTCGCCGCTCATTCCGTCGCGAACGTCCTCATCGGCCGTCCCCGCGGGGCGCCCGGTCGGTGCCGCGGCAAGCGTCGTGCCCTGAGGCTCCCCGGCCTCGCCACCTAAGGTCGCCTCAGCTGCGCGGCGTAGCGCCGCCTCGTTGTCGGTCTTGGCGACGGTGTCGAGCTCGTCCAGGGCCTTGATGTAGCCCTCGAGGAGAGAGCGAAACTTGAAGCGAAACTCCTCTTGCGCTCCCTTGAGCATGACGATCTGCTTCTCGACCGCCTGCTTATCGGCGTATGAGTCGTTCACCATGGCGCGCGCCTTCATCTCGGCTTCGCGCAGGATAAGTTGCGCCTCTTTCTGAGCGTTGGCCTTGAGCTCCTCGGCGCTCTTTTGCGCCGAGATCAGCGTCTTTTGCAGGGTCTCTTCCAGGTTACGGTACTGGTCAACCTTCTCCTGCAGCGATTCGACTTGCTCGCTCAGGTCGATGTTCTCCTTGAACAAGCGCTCGAACTCGTCGGCGACCTCGTCGAGGAACTCATCAACCTCGGAGTCGGCGTAACCACGCAAGCCGCGCCGGAACTCCTTGTGCCTAATGTCGAGCGGTGTGAGTTTCATTGCGCTTGCCCCCTTGGCAACTAGAGGTGAGACAGGAGAGGAAGGATAAACACTGAGATGACCCAGATGATCAGCAGGGCGATGAATGGGCTCAGGTCGAGCGCCGCGTTGCCCATACGAATCGGCGGCAGGAGAGGACGCAAACGCTTGAGGAGGGGCTCCGTCGCATCGTAGCAGAACACCCACGCGCGGTAGGCGAACGTGCCGGAGCGCAACTGGAACCACGACAGCAGGGCGCGCCCGAAGATCAATAGGCCATAGAGGTAGAGTACCAGTTGCAGGAAGCCGATCAGGGTGCCCACGCGAGCTCCTTCGCTTTAGCCACCGCGGCCTGCACGGCAAGCTTCACTGCCTCGCGCAGTCCGCGCGCTTCGAGGATCTCGACCCCCGGCGTCGTCATGCCGCCCGGCGTGGCGACAATATCCCTGACGCCGGCGGCGTCGTCCTTATGCGCCATCAAGATGCCCGTGCCAGCGGCTGTGCCCAAGGCGAGCGAACGTGCCAGGCGCGGCTCGAGGCCAACCGCCAAGGCGGCCTCCTCCAACGCCTCAGTAAACAAGGCAACGAACGCCGGTCCACAACCAGAGATCGCCGTTCCCTCGTCCCACAGTGAACGCGGCATAGTGATGACCTGCCCGAGAAGGCCGAGCACCTCACGCACCAGCGACTCGAACTCGCCCAGTGACCCAGCATCGAAGAGGATGACGCCGTGACCGACCGACACCGCCACGTTGGGCATGGCGCGACCCACGTGGGCTTCAGGAGGCAGAGCGGCGGCGACCGCGGGCAGCGGCACACCAGCCGCCAGGGAGACCAGAGGCGTGCCGTCCAGCGCCGTACCGATGGCGCCGAGGACCTGCGGGACGTCCGGTGGCTTCACAGCCATGATCACGAAATCGCTACAGTGGACGAGTTCGGCTGCCGTCCGGGCGGCGTAGCCGCCCGCAACGGCAGCCAATTCTCGGGCGCGCTCCGGCAGGAGGTCGTAGAAAGCAAGGTCCGGGCGTTGCTCGCCAGTCAGGTCAGGGCGGCGCCAGCCCTCGGCAAACGCGCGCGCGATCCGCCCACAGCCGAGCATGCCTACCCTCATGGGCGTCGCCGAGAGTCGTCATCGCAGGGCCGGCGAGCACACGACAAGCGCTCAGAACTGATTGAAGAAGCCCTTTTCAATGAGGCGTTGCTTCTCCTCGGCCGACACCTCGACGTTGCGCGGGGTGAGAAGGAACACCTTGTCGGCGACCTTCTGCATGCCGCCGTCGAGCGCGTAGGTGAGCCCGCTGCCGAAGTCGATAAGGCGCTTCGAGAGCTCCACGTCGGCGCCTTGCAAGTTGATGATAACCGGTACATCGGCCTTGAACTTGTCGGCGATCTGCTGCGCGTCGTTGAAGTTGCGCGGCACGACAAGGTGGACCTCAACCCGCTGTTGCCGCGGGCTCTGGAGCGGGCGTACGACGCGTGCCGCGTGATCGCTGTCGTCGGCGAAGATATCGTCGTAGTCGGTGTGTCCACGCGCACTGCGACTCAACTTGCGCACGTTCGGTCGCTCTTGGTAGGAGCGCTCCAGCTCCTCGTGGGGCGCAATCGTCTCGTCCTCGTCGTATTCGTCCTCTTCGGCGATGCCGAAGTAGACCATCATCTTATGCCAACTCTCGCCTAGGCCCATTAGTCCTCCAGGTTCGCGTCAGAACAAGACGCTTCCCACACGAACGATCGTCGCGCCCTCTTCGACGGCAACTTCGTAATCGGCACTCGTGCCCATCGACAACTGCGCGAAAGTATATCGGCCGTGCCACGCTGCCGAAAGTCGTTCGGCCAACTCCCTCGTCCGCGCGAAGTAAGGCCGCACTGCCTCGGGGTGAGCCGTAAGCGGCGGCATACACATGAGCCCCTGGAACTCGACCTTCGTGGAGACGGCTGCCCGCTCCAAGAACTCATCCACCGCCTCCGGCGCCACGCCGCTCTTACTCTCCTCACCGGCGACGTTTACCTCGAGCAAGACTGGCACCTTGTTCGTCGCTCGTGACTGGATTTCCTTTACGACACTTAAGCTGTCGACCGAGTGGATGAGACGCACGAGGGGTAGTACCACCTTGGTCTTGCGGCTCTGCAGGTGGCCAATGAAATCCCAGACGAAGGCTGATCCGTAGCGCTCGTGCTTGGCGACGAGATCTTGGGCGCGGTTCTCCCCGACGAGCTCTATGCCAGCCTCGAGGAGGACGCCCATCGTCTCAATGGGCACGTATTTCGTCGCGACAAGGATCTCGACTTCGCTGGGTGACCGCCCCGCGCGCCTCGCTGCTGCGGCCACGCGTTCACGCACCTCCGCGAAACGCTCACGCACATGATCGGCCGTGCCGGTGTACAGTTTCACAGCTCCCTCCTTCGCGCTGCTGCGGCGTCCTCAACCATGCCGGTGGGCGACTCGCGTATCGCTGCCGCTCAGCCACGCTAAGGCTGCTTGGCGACCGGTGCGGCCGCCGTCGCGCCGATGCGAGTAGAAGCGCGTGTCGCAGCTCGTGCACAAGTGTGGATTGACGATGCGCGAGCCATCCAGCCCTGCCGCAGCCAGCTGAAGCTCCGCCGCCCGCCACAAATCGACGTGGCCATCGCCACGGGAAATGCCCGTGGTGGGCCCGGTCAGACTCGCGTCCTGAACGGGGCCTCCGTCTGCCCCGTACGGGACGTAAGTGCCCGGAAAGGCGCGCGCGAACTTCTCCCCCACGTCGCGACTCACCGTGAAGCAGCAGGGACCGATTGAGGGACCGATGACGGCCGCCACGAGATCAAGCTCCGGCGCGCCAGTTTCGGCAGAGCTGTGCGCGCTGACCATGCGGGCTGCCTTCTCGACGATGCCGGCCAGCATTCCACGCCAGCCAGCGTGCACCAACGCTATGCGAGCCCTGCGCCGTGGATGGCGGGCCACAACCAGCACGGGCACACAGTCGGCGAAGCTCACCATAAGAACGACGCCCGACTGCTCAGTGAGCAGCCCATCGGTCTCGTGCAGCACGTCGTCTCTCCCATAAGCGCCGCGACCCCTGTGTTCGGGCTCCACCACGGCGATGTGCGTGCCGTGCACTTGGCCCGGCACGACCACGTCCGCGAGCTGGACGCCGACAGCGGCACACAGACGGCGGCGATTCTCGCCTACGGCCGTGGGATCGTCGCCGACGGAGTAACCGACGTTGAGCGAGGCGAACGGTCCCTGAGAGATGCCGCCCTCGCGGGTCGAGAAGACGACCTGCCAGCCGTCGCCAGCGGCAGCAAACGACGGCACTCCGTCGTGCTCATGCCAGCCAACCGTCAGGCCGACTGCAGAGAGATCATCCAGCATTGCTCAAAACCCCCAACCCGGCAGCAAGAGTCGCGCTACGCCGCGCAGGAGCGGTTCGAACAGTGCGGACAGCGCACCTGGACGGGCCAGGATAATGAAGAACAGCCCCAGGAAGAGGTAGTTGCCGTAGCGGTCCAGGGCGGCCCAGCGTGGGTAGAACGCGCGTGGCAGCAGGCCGCCCAGAACACGCGAGCCATCGAGCGGCGGGATCGGAATCAGGTTCAGCGCAGCGAGAAAGAGGTTGAGCACGTAGACGCGCCACAACATGGTCAGCGCCGCCGATGACCCATACGGGCCGATGGCACGCATGATCAGCGCCGCACCGACGGCGAGGGCGAAGTTCGTCAGTGGTCCCGCCGCGCCGACGAGCATCATGCCACGCTGCGGGGAGCGAAACGCGGACGGGTTGATAGGCACTGGCTTCGCCCAACCGAAGAGAACTTGTCCTGAGAACGCGGTGATCACTAGCACAAGCGTGCCAAAGGGGTCGAGGTGCTTCAGCGGATTGAGCGTGAGACGACCATAGGCGCGCGGCGTGGGATCGCCGAGCGCATCGGCAACGAGGCCGTGCATGTACTCGTGCGCCACGAGGCTAACGAGCAAGACCGGCAGGATGAGGATGATATCGAGGGAGATCCCGTTCAGCATGCACTCCATTGTACAGGGAAGCGCCGGTTCTCACTGGGATGCTGGGCTCGCCGGCGCAGCCGGCGAGCCCAGCATCCCAGTCTCTGCCTACAAGAGGCGTTGCGCTGCTTTGAGTTCGTCCTCGCGCGTGGGCAGAAGGCCGTTCACCTTGAGGCGCTCCAGAGTCTGGATCACCTCGCCCAAGCGGGGTGACTCAGGAAAGCCCAAGGCGAGCAAGTCTGCCCCGGTGAGAGCCAGGCGCACGAAGCGCGTGCGTTCGAGGTACTCCGTCAGCTTCTTCTCAACCGGCTCCCCAACCCCGAGTGCCAGAGCGACGAGGATCGCCTCGAGGGGCTCACCACGGGCCGCCTCGCGCAGGTCGGCGGGGCTCATGTCGGCGGCTAAACGCTGCCTGAGCCGGCGGCCGACGACGCCCGCGCGCGCCAGCACCTCGCTGTCGCGGCGGCGGAACTTCATACGCTCCGTCCAGGCGGTGATCTCCTCTGGTTCAAGCTCGCGCAGAAGCCAGACCAGGCGCAGTCGCCAGAGTGGCACCTCTCGGTTCAGGTTGAACCGCTGCCACAACACATCGCTCGTGCGCACGAGGGCGATCGTCTCCTCATCAAGCGCCAGGCGCGGGTGGACCGAGCGCGCCAGACCCAGCTCGCGCATGCGCCGCAGGGCGAAGGCCACCTTGGACTCGCTGAGGAGCAAGATGAGCTCATCCCGTAAGCGCGCTGAGGAGAGATCACCGATCAGGTCCATGTCGCTGCAACTCTTCGCCAGGCTCAAGGTGTGACGGTCCATGCGCAAGCCGTAGCGACTCTCGTAGCGCACCGCGCGGAAGATGCGCGTCGGGTCCTCGATGAAGCTCAGGTTATGGAGCACGCGGATGCGTTTCTTCTCCAGGTCGGTCAGGCCACCGAAGTAGTCCAGCAGGACGCCAAAGTCCTCCGGCTTGAGCGACACCGCCATGGCGTTGATCGTAAAGTCGCGCCGGGCCAAGTCTTGGCGAATGCTGGCGTGCTCGACCTTCGGTAGGGCCGCCGGAAAGTCGTAGAACTCCGTGCGCGTCGAGGCCACGTCGATCCGCAGAGGAGCACCGTCGCGCCCTTCGGGGACGATGACGACCGCGGTCTGGAACTTCGGGTGCGAGCGCACCCTGCCGGAGAGCTTACCTGCCAGCTCGCGGGCGAACTCGATGCCGTCGCCCTCGACGGCGATGTCGATGTCGAGGTTGGGTTCACCCAAGAGGAGATCGCGCACGAAGCCGCCGACGAGGTACGCTCCCCGATAAGCGAGTGCCACGGCCTGCACGCGGGCGAAGATCGTGTCCAAGCCGAGGTTGCGCAGGCGATCGCTCACGTTCAGGGCGGTCGGCACGCGCTCCGGTTGGGCGCGACGGTGCAGCTCCCGTAAGAGGTCCGACCGGGTGACCACACCGACCACGTCCTCAACGTGCAGCGGCTCCTGAGCCGTGTCGGTGACCACGAGGATGCGCCCCAGCGGATCGCGCGCCATGAGCTTGGCGACCTCCTCAAGAGAAGCGGAGACGCGTACCACCGGCGACTCGGTAGTCATGACTGCCTTCACGGGTGCGTGGCCAAGCTGGTGGCTGACAGCGCGGTCAAGGTCGCGGCGCGCCACGGAACCGATGAGCAACCCGTCTTGGGCGACTGAGAGGCCACCGTAGCCGTACCGTTGGCAGATGACCAGGGTCTCGTCGATGCTGGTCTCCGGTGTGACCCAACGCACCGGCTGCGACATGACACTGGCGGCCGTGCGTACGTGCTTGACCGTATGGGCGATGGCCCCGCGCAGCCGTCGCTGAACTTCGTCGAGGGACGCGTCCTTCACGATCCCCGAGGCGGCGGCACTGTGTCCACCACCGCCCAGCGCCCGCAAGACATCGGCGACGTTGACGAAACCGCCCCGACTGCGCGCGGTGATGAAGACGCGCTTCTCCATCTCGACCAGGAGGAAGAAGGCGTCGCAGTTGGTGAGATCGACGACTTTGTGGGCGACCACGCTCACGCCCTCGACGTACTCCGGCTCCCTCACGGCCGCGATCAAGACGTCGAGGCCGGCGATCTCCTCGGCTTCCACCGTGTCCAAGACGCGGCGCAGGAGCTCCCGCTGCGGCAGCGTCAGGGGGTTGTGCAGGTAGCGCTCGATCAGGGCCTGATTGGCGCCGCAGCGCATACAGAACGCCAGTGCCTCGGCGTCACGCACGGTGGTCGTCGAGAAGCCCAGCGACCCGGTGTCCTCATGGATACCCAAGGCGAAGACGGTCGCTTCCAGCGGCGTAATCGGGATGCCGCGCTCGGCGATGATGCGCAGCATGAGGGTGACCAGCGAGCCGTCCTCAGAGGTGATGAAGTTCTCTGGCTTGACGAAGTCAGGTGCCCTCTCCTCGGGGCGATGGTGGTCAAAGACGACCACCTCGACGCCCTTCTGGTAACAGAGGGGGGCGAGTTCGCCCAACCGATTCGGGTGTGTCGTCTCGACGAGGATCAAACGGCGCACGTACCTCGGCTCGACCAGGGCCGGATCGACGGTCTCGATCTCGTCCGCGTGCAGGTTGTGGAACTCGCGCACGTTACGGTTGACGGCGCCGCTTAGGACGATGGCCGCTTCCGGGTAGAGCTTGCGTGCCGCAACCATCGCCGCAAAGGCGTCGAAGTCGGTATTCGAGTGTGTCAGGATCAGTTCACGCAGCCTCTTCATACGAGCAGTGTATACCCGGCTCCGGAGGCCGTGCAGGGCTGCGTCAGCAACGAGGATGCCCTCCCCAGGCGACCGTGAAGAGTGCTGCGTCGTGGTCTGCACGTGACTGCCACGGGATGCCCGTACGGGTGCGTTTCAGGCCTTGAGCAGCCAGGCGAGCTCGCCACCAAAGGCGGCCTGGAGCGCATCGCTGAGCGGCGCGTTCTTCGGCTGACTGAGGTCAGGGTCGTCAGTCAGGATTCGCTGGGCCAGGCGTCGAGCGCGTTCGATCAGCGCGCGATCCTGCGTCAACCGAGCAATCTTGAGGTCGGGCAAGCCAGACTGGCGAGCACCGAGGAGTTGGCCTTCGCCGCGGATCTCGAGATCGCGATCGGCCAGCTCGAACCCGTTCGTGGTTGTCAGCATTGCCTTGAGACGCGCGTCGGCCTTGCGCGTGGTGGTCTCGGCAAACAGGAGGCAGTACGACTTCGCCGTGCCACGGCCTACTCGACCGCGGAGTTGATGGAGCTGCGCCAGCCCGAAACGCTCGGCGCTCTCGATCATCATCACCGTCGCGTTGGGCACGTCGATGCCCACCTCAATCACGCTGGTGGCGACCAGCACGTCGATGCGACCGGCCTTGAACTCGCTCATCACGTGGGCTCGCTCGGCCGGTCGCATCTGTCCGTGGAGGACACCAACCACGTAATCGCGAAACTCGCCGGCCTGGAGACGCGCCGCTTCCTCGGTGGCCGCGCTGGCGCTGAGCGTTTCCGACTCATCGATGATTGGGCAAACGACGTAGGCCTGACGACCCTTGGCCAACTGCCGGCGCACGAACTCGTAGCCTTGGGCGCGCTTCTCCTCGCCCACCAGACGGGTGGCGACTGGTGTGCGCCCAGCCGGTGAGCCCTCGATCACGGTCACGTCGAGGTCGCCGTAAATGGTGAGTGCGAGGGTGCGTGGGATGGGGGTTGCCGTCATGTAGAGCATGTGGGGCGTCGTCTCTTGACCGAGGACGCTGGCCGTGCGGGTCGCCAGTTCGTCCCGCTGCGCCACGCCGAAACGATGCTGCTCGTCGACGACGGCCACCGCCAGGCGGGCGAACTGTACGTCGCCCTGGATCAATGCGTGCGTGCCAACGACCAGCGTTGTCTCTCCCGACGCGACGCGCGCCAGCGCGTCGCGTCGTTGCGCCGCCGTGAGACGCGACGAGAGGAGTTCCGCCTGCGCCAGACCGCTGACCAACCCATCGATCGTCTCCATGTGCTGCTCGGCCAGCGTCTCGGTCGGGGCCATGAAGGCCCCCTGCGCTCCGGCTTCGACGGCGCGCAATAAGGCGTACAGGGCGACGACCGTCTTGCCAGAACCCACGTCGCCTTGCAGGAGGCGCCGCATCGGTCGCGCTGAACGGAGGTCCCCCTCAATGTCGGCCAGGGCTTGCTCTTGGTAAGGCGTCAAGCGAAATGGCAGCCGGCCGAGAAAGCGCCGCACGAGGTCGCCGGGCGGCGGTAGCGCGACGGCCCGTACCTGCGCCTCGGTGCGCCGTTTGTGAAGGAGCAGGCCCAACTGCATGAGCAGCAGCTCCTCTAAGGCGAGGCGCTCGCGCGCCTGCGCCGCTTGGGCGAGCGAACGGGGCACGTGCAGGGCGAGGAGCGCATCGCCTCTGGTGGGCAAGCGTGCCGCCACACGTACCGCTGCCGGCAAGGGATCCGGCGTGCCGCGCATCAGCGGGCGCAGGAGGCGAAGCAAAGTGCGCAGGAAACGCGCCGACACCTCCTCGCTTGCCGGATAAACCGGGACGATGCCCTCTGTGTGCACGGTCTCGCCACTCTCGGCCAGGATCTCGTGCGCCTTGACTACGAACGTCGGCCCGCGGCGGCCAGGCTTGAACACACCGCGCAGGCTGACCGTCATGCCCTCGCGGAAGACGTCGGCCAAGTACGGTTGGTTGAACCAGACGGCCTCCATCATTCCCGAGTCGTCGGCAACGAGGGCCTTCGTCAGCCGCACACCCCGGCGCGCCGTCCGCTCGACACGCACGTGCGCGAGCGTACCGCGCACCGTCGCTTCTTCGCCCAGTAAAAGGTCAGCGATGCGTTTGCGTTGAGTGAAATCCTCGTAGCGGCGTGGGTAGTGCTCGATGAGATCGCCGATACGGATCAGGCCGAGGTGCTCCAGGCGGCGGGCCATCGTCGGCCCCACGCCGGGCAGACTGGAGAGGGGCTGGTCGAGAACGGCTGGCGTGGCGAAGAACGGTGGTCGCGGCGGCGCACCTGTGAAGCGACCGCCGCCGAAGAGTTGCGGGGCCGCCGGCACGCTCACGGCTCCGTGAACATAGCGTAGGCGACGGCACCAGGACCGATGTGCGTGCCCACCACGGCGGCCACAGCCCCCTCAACGTCGACGATGGCGTCTGGCCGGGCCGCCAAGAGCGCCTCTCGCAGGGGTGGCACGGCCTCAGGGTTCGTGGCGTGCGTGAAGGCGAGGTGCACTTCCACGCCCGGTGGCGCATATCTCTGCAGGTGGCCAACCATCGCCTCCAGCGTGCGTCGAGCGCCGCGCACTTTAGCGTACGGGTCGATGTGGCCATTGCGGATCTCTACCAGCGGCCGGATGCCGAAAATATCTCCGACCATCGACCGGGCACGATCGATGCGCCCTCCCCGACGTAGGTACTCCAGCGTCGCCGCATGTATGAGCAGTCGACCCTCGCTGTAGAAGCGGCGCACGAGCTGAGCGATCTCCTCGACAGACGTGCCACGGTCGAGTCGCGCCCAAATGCGCTCGATCAGCAGCGAGATCGACGTCGTGACGTTGCCGCTATCAAAGACGTGTACGTGAGGAAACTCCTCGGCCGCGGCCCGCGAGGCGTCGTAGGTGCCACTCATGCCGGCCGTGATGTGCACAGCGATGACGTGTTCGTACTCGGTGAGCAAACGCCGGTACACGGCTGCGAACTCGCTCCGCGACGGCTGCGAGGTCGTCGGCAAGACGCGTGCCGTAGCCAGTTTGGCGAAAAAGTCAGGTGGCTTGAGGTCGACGCCGTCGAGGTAGGTCTCGTCGCCGAAGTGGACGCGCAGGGGGACGATCGCCAAGCCCTCCGTGCTCCAGTAGCGTTCCGGCGGGTCGCACGTCGAGTCAGTTACGATAGCCGTATTGGCGCGTGTCAGTGTGGCGGTCACGCTGTCATCCTACCGGACTTGGGTGTGCCTCGTCTCCCGCAGGCCGCGACGCGATCTGGCCTTCCGGGCTACTCACTCCACCGCGAGGAGGATCGGATAGAGGGGCTGGCCACCCTCGTGGAACTGAAATTCGCACGTGGGCAACACCTCGTGGGCGACCTCTTCGAGATCACCGGGCGTCACACCGTAACCGTTCAGCGCCGTGAGTACCGTGATCACCTCCGGCTCGTCGTGAGCGACTTCGCCCAAGAGGTGACGAAACACGCTGACCAAGTCGTCACCGGTGCTCACCAGGCGATTGTCGAGCAAGCCGATCGCCTGGCCTTGTGCGACCCGTATGCCGTCGACCTCGGAATCGCGTACCGCAAAGGTGATCTCGCCACTGCGCACGTGGCGCATCGCCTCAGTCATGGCCAGGGCGTTTGCGGCACCATCGAGAGCCGGGTCGAACGCGACCATAGCCGCCAAGCCAGCTCCGAGAGAGCGCGACGGGACGACGAAGATGTGCTGTCGTTCGCTGATCGCGGCCGCCTGCTCGGCCGTGAGCACCACGTTGTCGTTGTTGGGCAAGACGATGACGTCGGCAGCCGGAGCGCTGCTCACGGCCTCGACGATCTGCGCCGCGCTTGGGTTCATCGACTGTCCACCCTCGATCACCAGCGCAGCACCGAGGTCGCGAAAGAGCTGCGCATTGCCAGCCCCGGCAACGACGGCGGCCACGACCGTGCTAGCCGCTTGACCGGCGAGACGCTCGTCGCGCTGGCGCGTTTGCTCGTACATGTCGTTGATCTCAACCTCGCTGATCGTGCCGTGCCGCACCGCGTAACTGAGGACGACCCCCGGGTCGTCGACATGCACGTGAACCTTGACCATGCGATCGTCGCCGACCACCAGCGCACTGTCGCCCAGGCCGGCAACGAAATTCTCGACCTCAGCCAGCGGGACGTCCGCTCCTTTAAGCAGTAGGCTCGTGCAGTACCGGTAGCGCGACACCTCGGCTGGGCTGCTCTCCACTCGAGGAGCACTCAGCCCGGTGTGCACGGCCCTCGGTGGAGCCGCAACAGATGACGGCTCGGCGGCCGACGACACGCGCACCGCCGCGGTCGCTTGGCCGCTCACAGTGGCTGCGAGGGAACGAAAGATGACCAGCAAACCGTAGCCGCCCGCATCGACGACGCCATTCTGCTTGAGAACGGCCAGCTGCTCTGGAGTGCGTTCGACGGCCTTCTCTGCGGCCGCCTGTACGTGAGCCATCAGGTCCGCCAGGGGAGCCGCATCGCTGACGTCCTGGGCGGCTTCGGCCATCGCGCGGATCACGCTCAGCATGGTACCTTCAACCGGCTGTCGTACCGCGCGGTAGGCCGCCTGCGCACCCTCTCGCAACGCCCTCTTCGCCTGCCCAGTGGCAAAGCTCCCGTCGGCCCCGCAGACCTCGCAGATGCCGCGCACGATCTGCGAGAGAATGACGCCGGAGTTACCCCGGGCACCCATGAGCGATCCCCTGACGATACTGGCTGCGACCTGAGAGACCGTGTCAGCCTGTGTCGCTTCGAGTTCCTCAAGGACGGCGCGCACGGTCAGCGCCAGATTGGTGCCCGTGTCGCCGTCGGGAACTGGGTAGACGTTGAGATCGTTGATATAGGCGCGTTCCGCCTCTACGCCTGCGAGCGCCGCCTGTACAAGCTCGACTGCGCGTTCGCGAGCGTTCACTCGCGCACGTCCTCAACGTGAACGTCAACCGCTCGCACTTTGACCCCGCTCAGTTTCTCGACTTGGTAGCGCACTTGTTCTTGTAAGTTAGCAGTCACCTGCGCCAGGTTGATGCCGCGCTCCATGACGACGTGCAGGACGATCGTCGCCTCACCGTCATGTACGTCGACATCGACACCTTCGCTGTAGGGACCTCGCCAGAGCCGCGCCAGGCCGTTGAGGGGTGAGCGGCGCATGCCGACCACGCCGTAGGTGGTTTGGGCGGCGTAGCCGGCAAGCTTCGCGATGACCAAGTCGGCGATCGCAACCTCGCCCACCGCGGGCGCCCGAGTGCCCGCGACTGTCGCGTCGGACGAATTCATGAGAAAGGCTCCACAGTAGGGGGGGTGGTGATTTTGGGCCCTTTCGTGCGCCACTGCCTCGCACAGCGCCGAGCGATCTCGGTGCCGCGCGTCGCCGTGGTTTGCTTCTCGAGACCGCCTGTAGCATAATAGCGGGCCGTTACCAAAGCAAGCGAACGAGGAAGTACGCTGCGATGTCGAAAGTCTGCGTATCCTGCGGTAAAGCCCCCGCGGTGGGCAACAATCGCAGCCACTCTAACCGAGCCACGAAACGGCGCTTCGAGCCAAACTTGCAGCGCGTGCGCATCATGCTCGACGGTCACGTACAAACGGCCTACGTCTGCGCCCGCTGTCTGCGCGCGGGTCGCGTGCAGAAGGCCCTCTAGACCCGGCTTAGCCGCACCGCCCCGCACCAACACCGGCGCTTAGGGCCCTCATGGTGCCAGACGGCGCCGCTGGTGCGCCGCCGTCTCCGACACAACCAGTTGTACGAGGTGGGTTACGCCAGCACCTTCATCAGGTTAGCCATCTCGAGGGCCGTCGCCGCGGCGTCAGCGCCCTTGTTGCCCGCCTTCGTCCCGGCACGTTCGATCGCCTGCTCAATCGTGTCGGTCGTGAGGACCCCGAAGATGACTGGCGTACCGGTGTCGAGGCTCACTTTGGCGACGCCCTTGGCCACCTCGGAGGCCACGTAGTCGAAGTGCGGCGTACTGCCGCGGATCACGGCACCCAAGCAGAGCACCGCGTCGTAGCGGCCGCTGCGGGCGAGGCGCTGAGCGATGACCGGCATCTCGAAGGCACCCGGTACCCAGACGGTATCGATGTCGTCTTCGGCCACCTCGTGACGTTTGAGGCTGTCTAGCGCTCCACCCAGCAGGTGCAGCGAGATGAACTCGTTGAAACGCCCTACGACAAGGGCGAACCGTAGCCCTTTGCCGCTCAGCTTGCCTTCGAAGGTTGTCATCGCCTCTCGCTCCTTTCGTCTCCGGTCCAGCAGCTCAGCCTCAGCCCTTCTCACTTTCCTCGGGCACGAGCGCGTCGTGCACCAGCAGGTGACCGAGCTTATCGCGTTTGGCGCGCAAATAGCGACGGTTCTCGGGGCGCGGGGGGATCTCGATCGGCACGCGCTCGGTCACCCGCAGCCCGTAACCTTCCAGCCCAATGATCTTCTTGGGGTTATTGGTCATGGTGCGAATAGTGGTCAAGCCAAGGTCGACGAGGATCTGCGCACCGATGCCGTAGTCGCGCAAGTCGGCAGGGAAGCCGAGCTCCAGGTTAGCCTCAACCGTGTCGCGGCCCTCTTCTTGCAGGGCGTACGCCTTAATCTTGTTGAGCAGCCCGATGCCGCGGCCTTCCTGACGCATGTAGAGGACCACGCCCAACCCCTCCGCCTCAACTGCGCGTAGCGCTGCCGCCAGCTGATCGCCGCAGTCGCAGCGCAGGGAGCCGAGGGCATCGCCCGTCAGGCACTCGGAGTGGACGCGGACCAACACGTCCGACTTGCCACTCACGTTGCCCTTGACGAGGGCCAGGTGCTGCGCCCCGTCGATCAGTGACTCGTAGCCGATCGCCCGGAAGGTGCCGTACTTGGTGGGCAGCGTCGCCTCGGCGACACGGCGCACTAACTTCTCCGTGCGCCGGCGGTACTCGATCAGGTCGGCTACCGTGACGATCTTCAAGTTGTGTCGGCGACAGTAGGGAATCAAGTCGGGAATGCGCGCCATCGTCCCGTCGTCGTTCATGATCTCGCAGATGACGGCGGCCGGCGTCAGGCCGGCGAGACGAGCCAGATCGACGCCGGCCTCAGTCTGGCCGCTGCGCTCAAGCACACCGCCGGGTCTCGCAGTCAACGGAAAGACGTGACCGGGCTGGACGAGGTCGTGCGGTCCGCAGGCTGGGTTGATAGCCACCTGAATCGTGCGTGCCCGGTCGGCGGCCGAGATGCCCGTGGTTACCCCCTCGCGGGCCTCGATCGAGACGGTGAAGGCTGTCTGGAAGCGGGCTGAGTTGCGGCTTGTCATCGGCGCCAGGCCAAGCTCCTCGCAGCGCTGCGGCGTGAGTGCCAGGCAGATGAGACCACGGCCGTACTTCGCCATGAAGTTGATCGTCTCGGCTGAGGCGAACTCGGCCGCCAACGTTAAGTCGCCCTCGTTCTCGCGGTCTTCATCGTCGCAGACGACGACCATCTTGCCGGCGCGGATATCGGCCAGCGCCTCCTCGATCGTGGCGAACGGGGCGGGGCGCCGTCCCGGCGCTTCCGGCGTGGCAGACTGGCTGTTCGGCAGAGCGCTCCCCGCAGGAGCCATCTCGTCAAGTCTCTGGTTCATAGGAACCCCGCTTCGTTGAGCTTCTTCCAGGACAGGCCCTCCTGCGGCGCTGAAGCCACGCCCGGTGTGGCAGCGCTGCGCTCCAGGAAGGCCTGTACGTACTTACCGATGAGATCAGCTTCGAGATTGACCCGCGTGCCGGGACGCAGGCCGCCAAGCGTAGTCACGGCGGCGGTGTGCGGGATCAACGAGACGCGCACCGTGTCGCTGCTCACCTCGACGATCGTCAAGCTCACCCCGTCAACGGCGATTGAGCCTTGCGCCACGCTCGCTCGCGTGACGCTCGCCGGCGCGGAGAGCGTCACGACGGTGGCGTTCTCGATGCGCTCGAGGCGATCGACAACACCGAGGGCGTCGATGTGGCCGGTCACCAGGTGCCCGCCAAGGCGACCGCCGAAGGCGAGGGCCCGTTCGAGATTAACCACGGTTCCCGCACTCACGTTCGCCAACGTCGTGCGCGCAAATGTCTCCGGCTGAACGTCAACGGTGAAGCTCGTCGAGCTCGTCTCGGCGACCGTCAGACAGACTCCCGCCGTGAGGATGGAGTCACCGACGCGCGTACCCTCCAGGACCGTCCGCGCGGCAATCGTGAGCCGGGCGCTGCGCGCCCTTCTCTCCACGCGTGTGACGCGGCCCATCTCTTCGACGATTCCGGTGAACATTACGTCTGCTTGCTCCACGATTTCAGCCACGCGCGTGCGTCCGCCGACGGCGCACGCCTAACCCGGCACCTCGCTTGTATTCTGTTGCCCCTGGCGAAGCCGCTGATTACCACTGCGTCACTCTCCCCTGTACGAGCAGGTCGGGTCCGCTGGGCTCCCAGGAAACGTCGTGCAGGCGCAGCGCCTCGCTGAGATCGTCTGGGGCGGGGTGCGCGACGACGTCTGGCGCGCCCCGCCCGACGATGAGCGGTGCCACGAACAGGGCGAGACGATCGATGAGCCCGGCAGTGAGCAAGGCCCCGGCGAGCGTCGGCCCGCCCTCGCAGAGCACGTCGAAGAGGCCGCGCTGCGCGAGCGCCGCGAGAAGGTCGTGCAGGCTGGCCTCGGGGCCAGCCTGCACGACCTCAACTCCGCGCTCGCGCAGCGCGGCGGCCCTCTCCGCGGGCACAGCTTGCGTGAGCAGCAGGGTCGGTGTCGTGCGGGCGCTGCGCACGACCTCAGCATCCAAGGGAACATCGCCGGCACGGCTGAGCACGACTCGCACGGGACGCCGCCGGTCACTCGTCGGCCGAGTGTCCTCGCGTGGCTGATGCTCTGTCTCTGGCTGTACGTCCCGTGCCGTGAGCTGCGGATCGTCCTGGCGTACTGTCTCAGCTCCGACCAGGATGGCGTCGGCGCGCGCTCGCCACGCGTGCACCAACCGGCGGCTCTCCGGCGAGGAGATCCAGCGCGCTGCCCCACTAGCCGCGGCGACTTTTCCGTCCAGCGAGATGGCCGCCTTGTAGGTGACCAACGGTAAGCCGGTCTTCACTGCCTTGACGAAAGCGGCATTGAGCTGCTGGGCAGCCTCGTGCACGATTCCGTCGACGACGACCACTTCGACGTCGGCATGGCGAAGGGCACTGATGCCGGCACCGTTGACCAGCGGGTGAGGGTCCTGCATGCCGATGACGACCCGCCGAACGCCAGCCGCGATGATCGCGCGTGAGCAAGGCGGCGTGCGACCGAAGTGCGCGCAGGGCTCCAGGTTGACGTACAGCGTGGCTCCACGCGCTCTGGCGCCTGCCTGTTCGAGAGCGACGACCTCGGCATGAGCAGTTCCCGGACCGCGGTGAAACCCCTCGCCGATCACCACATCGCCCGAGACGACGACAGCGCCGACCAAGGGGTTGGGGTGTGTGTGGCCACCCTGGCGAGCGAGCTCAAGGGCTCGTCGCAGGTAGGTTTCGTCCGCTTCACTCACTGCCGCTCTGGCCATAAAAAAACCCCGGAGCAGCTCACTCCAGGGCAGCGGCACGAGCCGTTCGTGTCGTCTTCTTCCATCCGGACTGTGACCGTCGGCTCAGGAGTTTCACCTGATCCACCGCTTGCGCGGGTCGCGGGCTTTCACCGCCGGTGGGGACTTTCACCCCGCCCTGAAGACGCTGCGTCGTTGACGTCACACGTAGTGTACACCGTGCGAGCTCACAGCCTCAAGCGCACGGGCTGCCGCGGGGTAGCAGCCGCGCGCCGCGGGGTAGCGGCTGCCTTGCCAGGAAGCTACGCGCCAATCGCCCGCGCCAGCTGGCGGTAGGCCTCGGCTGGGTCGGGGGTGTCGAAGATGCTGTGCCCAGCGACCAAGATATTCGCTCCCGCTGCGCGCAGGTCGGCTGCGTTCTTCGCGTTGACCCCACCGTCGATCTCGAGGGCAACGTTGGCTGGCAAGAGCGCGCGCGCCCGCCGCAGTTTCTCCAGTGACGTGGCGATGAACTGCTGTCCGCCAAAGCCGGGGTTGACCGACATCACGAGCACCATGTCGCAGTGGGCGCGGATCTCGTCGAGTGTGCTCAGAGAGGTCGCTGGGTTCACCGCTACGCCGGCGAGGGCACCGGCCTCGCGGATTTGCTGGGTGACGCGATGCAAGTGTGGGCAAGCCTCTTGGTGCACCGTGATGATGTCGGCGCCGGCCTGAGCGAACTGCTCGACGTAGAGCTCCGGCCGCTCGATCATCAGGTGACAGTCAATGCGCCCCCGCTGAGCGTGGATCTGTGGCGCGATGGCCGCCACGACCAAGGGCCCGACGGTGATGTTGGGGACGAAGTGGCCGTCCATGACGTCGACGTGGATCAAGCGCGCCCCAGCGCCGAGCAGGAGCTCAACCCCCGCGCTCAGGCGGCCGAAGTCGGCTGAGAGCAGCGACGGCGCAACGCAAGGGCTTAGCAGTTCGTCGATCATAGTGTTTTATTCGCCCTCCTGTGTTGCGCCCCTTGTCCGGCGTAGACGGGCGATGAAGAAGCCGCTCGTGCGATGCACGGACGGAAGCGTGAGGAGGAATCCGCCGTGCCGCGGATGCGCAAAGGACGGGTGTAAAGCGCTGAGGTCGTCTACCTCCCAGCCACCCCTGTGCAGCAGAGTATCGACCACCCCGATTGACTCTGCCTCACTCAAAGTGCACACGGAGTACGTCAGCGCGCCGCCCGGCTGGACCAGCCGGGCGGCGCGCTCTAACAGTTGGCGTTGGCGGCGCGCCGCTCGAGCGACGTCGCCTGCCCGGCGCCGCCAGCGCAGATCGGGCCGCGAAGCCAACGTGCCCAGCCCCGTACAGGGCGCATCGAGGAGCACGGCAGCGAAACTCTCGTCGAAGGTGTCCGGCAAGGTCAGCACGTCGGCAACGATGACCTCCACGTTACTCACGCCCAGGCGGGTGGCAGCAGCCTGTATCTCTGCCGCACGTCTCTCGTCGGCATCGATGGCGACGACCCGCGCGGCGGGCAAGGCAGCCGCGATTTGGGTGGTCTTCACGCCTGGGGCGGCGCAGAGGTCGGCGAAGCGAACCGTTTCGCCGACCTCTGCGCCGCCCCTACGCATGCCCTCCACGGCCACGCGGCCAGCGAGCTGGGAGCCAAGCGACTGCGGTGTGATCAGCCCATCACGGAAGGCCGTCAGCGACTCGACCGTGGGGCCGTCCTCGACGAGGACGGCCCCCGGCACCTCTTCAACCGCCCGCCCGCGCACGCCCTCCTCGCGCAGAGTAGCGAGGATACTGGCGACGTCGCTCCGCGCCTCGTTCACGCGCAGGCAGCGCGTGGGCGTTTGATTGTCGGCGGCCATGAGGGCGAAGGCGAGTTCGTCGCCGAACTCGCGTCGCCACAGACGGACAAGCCACTCGGGATGGGAGAAGCGCAGGGCAAGCGCCCGGTCATCGGTACCGGCCGTCAGGTCGCGCAAGCGCTCCCGACCCCGTGTTGCAACCCGACGCAGGACCGCGTTCACGAACGCGGCTGCTCGTGGCCCGCGCAGCTTCGCCAGCTCAACACCGTCGTCGACGGCCGCGTGCACTGGCACACGGTCAAGGTAGAGGAGCTGGTAAGCGGACAGCCGCAGGGGTACCTCGAGACGCCTATCGATGCGCGCTCCCGGCTGGTCAAGCACGCTGGCCAGCACCGCATCGAGCGAGTTGCGCCGCTTCACGGTGCCAGTCACCAGCTCGAAGGCGAGACTGCGATCGCGTGGCGAGAGCTGAGCCAGTTCGGGCGTGTTCGCCAGCGAGAGCTCCAGCTGGCCCCGCTGCCGCTGAGCGCGCTCAAGGATGCGGAACGCCGCCCAGCGCGCCGGACTTACGTCTGCGTGCGCAGGCGTCGTGCCCCCCTCAGATACTCGGCCGCACTCAGGCGGCGCCGCCCCGCTTCCTGCAGTTCCAAGACTTCGATCCATCCCTCGCCGGTGGGCAGCACGAGACGATCCGGACCGGCGCCCTCAGGCGGCCTCGCCAGGGGGCGCACCTTCCAGAGCAGGACGCGGCGGCCAGCCAGTTGCGTCACCGCACCGATCGCTGGCGCAAGCGCGCGCACCTGGTCGGCGATGGCCGTCGCCGGGCGTTGCCAATCTATCTGGCGATCGGCCTCGCTCAACTTGGCCGCGTAGGTACTTTGCCCGACCTGTGGTGACCACGTCACCGTTCCCGCCGCCATGTCGTCGAGCACCTCTGTGAGCGCCTCAGCCGCCGGGCCAGCGAGCAGTTCGTAAGCGATTCCGGCATCGGCATCGCGCGGCACGTGTACCGATCGTTGGCTGCCGACCGGACCTTCGTCGACGCCGGCGCTCATCCGCAGAATGGACACACCCAGCTCGGTCTCGCCGGCCATGAGAGCGCGCTCAACCGGGCTGGCGCCGCGCCACCGGGGCACCAGTGACGGGTGAACGACGATTCCGGTGAGGATCTGCAGGACTTCAGCCGGCACGAGACGCCCGTAGGCACAGGCGACCAGCACGCCCGCGCCATGGGCGCGCACCGCGGCGGCGAAACCGGCCGTGAGCACTTCGGGTTGCCAAACGGGCAGCCCCGAGTCGGCGACGTGCTCCTTGAGCGGTGAGGGTTGCGGTGTGCCATGGCGTCCGCGGGGCCGATCGGGGCTGGTCACGTAGCCGACGATGCGGTGCCGTTCCTGAAATGCGGGCGACTTGAGCAGGTGCTCTAGGACGAGGACGGCGAAACGATGCGTGCCCGCGTAGGCGAGGTTCATCCGCTAGCGCGTGCCTGTAAGTGCGGCCTCACGCAGCTCACGCAACGCGCGCGCCCGCTCGGCTTTGGTCGTGCGCTCCAGAATAAGTATCCCATTGAGGTGGTCGGTCTCATGCTGGATTACGCGCGCCTCCAGGTCTTCGGCGATGAAATCGAGGCGCGCTCCGCGCGCGTCGCGGGCGCGCACGTGAATCCGGACGGGACGCTCAACGGGAACTACGACCCCGGGAACGCTGAGACAGCCCTCTTCGACGACCTCCGTCTCGTCGGAGGGGTCGCTGAGGACGGGGTTAACGAGGACGTGGTGCGACTCATCGACCCGGTACACGAGAACGCGTTGCACGACACCAATCTGCGTCGCCGCCAACCCAATTCCGGGGGCATCGTCCATGATGGTGAACATGCGCTGCGTCAACTTCGCGAGGTCACCATCAAACGCTTCGACGACGTGTGCTTTCTCGCGTAACACGGGGTCGCCGAGCACGCGGATCTGTTCGAGAGCGCGGCGGCGCGCCTCGCTCTCGGCCTCGCTCAGCTCGCGTTCGCGCGGGCGTCTTAACGTTCTCTCACTCATATCTTTCATGGTACCGTCCTGGGCCGCCGACAGCAACGAGGCTGCAGCAAACCGTTTAGAGCCACTGTGGCTCCACGTCAGCCACGAGGCGAACATCGCGACGGGCAAACTGCCCCGTGTACCTCCGTAATGCGCCGCCCACAGTCTCGATGGTTTCCCCTGTGGCCGTGGTCTTAATCACGACTCGCGCTTCGTAGCGTCCTCGCTCGCGTGTCAGCGGACCGGGCCCCAGGACCTGCTCGCCGTGACGGAGAGCGAGGCGTAACTTCTCAGCCACGTAGGCGGCTGCCTTGGCGGCCTTAGCCGGCTCGCGAGACGAGGCCGCGAGCAAGACCAACGTCGTGGCGGGCGGGTAGCCGAGTGCCTGTCGACGGGCCAGCTCGCCGCGGTAGAACTCCTCCACACGGTGATCGGCCGCCAGCGTAATCGGCCGCGCGGTTGGGTTGAGGGTTTGCACGATAACACGGCCGGGTCGCACGCCACGCCCGCTGCGGCCACCGACCTGGAGCAGTAGGGCGAACGTACGCTCTTCCGCGCGGAAATCGGGGAAGTGGAGCTCCAGATCGGCGTTGACGACGCCGACGAGCGTGACCTCAGGGATGTGGTGTCCTTTGGCGATCATCTGCGTTCCGACGAGGACTTTCGCGCCCGGTGCACGGAAACGCTCGAGCACCGCCCGCAAGCGTGCGTACGAGGAGGCTACGTCGGAGTCGACTCGCAGCACTTCGATACCAGGTGCCAATCGAGTGACTTCGCGCTCGAGCCGCTCGGTGCCGTAGCCGTAGCGAGCTACGTCGAGGCTGCCACACTGGGGACAGATCGTGGGTGCCGGCAACGAGTAGCCACACGTGCGACAGCGCAAGCGCTCGCCGCCGGAGAACAAACCCAAGGTCACGTCGCAGCGCGGGCACGTCCACGTGTGGCCACAGTGCGAACAAGCCAGGAAGGAGGCGTAGCCGCGTCGGTTGAGAAAGAGGATGACCTTCTCCCCCGCTTCCAGGCTGGTTTGTAAGGCTGCGCGCAGCGGCTCCGAGAGTACCGTGTGCACGTCACGCATGTCGACGATCTCGAGCCGTGGCGGCGGAGAGCCGTCCACGCGCTGCGGCAGCCGCGCGTGCACACCGACGCGCGCATAGGTTTCGACGCTCGGTGTCGCCGTCCCGTACACCAGCACGGCCCGGCTGAGCTCGGCGCGCCAGCGGGCTACGGTGCGCGCGTCGTAGCGCGGCTCGCTCTCTTGCTTGTAGGAGGCGTCGTGCTCCTCATCGACAACGATCAGGCCAAGATGAAGGACGGGGGCAAAGACGGCCGATCGCGCGCCGATGACGAGACGGACCCGGCCCGCCGCGAGGTCGCGGTAGGCCGCCAAGCGTTCGCCGGCGGAGAGGCCCGAGTGGAGCACGGCAATCGGCTCGTCGGGAAACCGCTTGCGCACGCGCTGTAGCACCTGCTCAGTGAGGCCGATCTCGGGCACCAAGATGAGCACGCCAAGGCCCCGTTGCAACACATTGGCCGCGGCACGCAGGTAGACCTCGGTCTTACCGCTACCCGTGACTCCGTGGAGGAGGACTTCGCCGCCGGAACCCATGAGCGAGTGAATCGTGGTCAAGGCCTGCTCTTGCATGGGCAGGAGGGGCGGGGGGGGGGGGGGGGGGGGGGGGGGCCGCCCGCCCCCCCCCCCCCCCCCCCCCCCCCCCCCCCCGCCGGCCGCCCACCGCCTGGCGCTTGCCCATCCTGAGGCGCCGGGGTGCTCAAAGACAGCTGAGGGACCCAAGCCGGCCGCGTCACCTCTGTCGCC
>Ga0078972_1002641_pt1 | contig 58095 bp, 64 predicted proteins | sample YelNatPaOPGAMG01_FD_67568 | JGI IMG/M metagenome (GOLD analysis project Ga0078972, IMG submission 67568) | Hot spring thermophilic microbial communities from Obsidian Pool, Yellowstone National Park, USA - OP-RAMG-01 (SPADES assembly) (version 2) | ecosystem: Environmental > Aquatic > Thermal...
ACGCTCGCGCCCTTGTTCTCAAAGCTCGGATCACGCTGATCGCGGCGCTGCAACGCTGGCAGCGACACACACGCCAGATGGTGGTGAAAGCGAATCCGGTGTGGAGTGAGCAACGCCAACAGACGGTTTGTCGCATTCTCATCGGTCTTCCTGAACTGGCTCCACAGGCCGCATGATAAGGGCTTTTTGTGTTTGTGCTTAGAGTGGCTCTATAAGTAGAGCTACCATAGCTCGCGTTTCTATGCCTTGCTGCTGACCTATGATGCCTTTCCCTTCATAAGTTTTTCCTTGAATGCTTACGCGCTGTACATCGATGTTTAATCGTGAAGCAATAGCTTCTTGCATTTGAGGATAGAAGTTCTTTAGTTTGGGCTGTTCTGCCAGAATGATAATCTCAACATTGATGATGGTTATATGCCGAGGTTTAAGAAGTTTTTCGTATAGCTCATTGAGGTAATCAATAGATCGGGCGTTTGTTATTCCATCCTGGTCATTGAACCAATCAGCTATATCCCCTTCTCCTAATGCGGCAAGAAAAGCATCAACTAAAGCATGAGAGAGCGGATCACCGTCACTGCGTTTTACGTGAAATCCTTTATCAAATGGGATAGGGATTCCAGCGAGTATAAGCGGGTATCCCTTATGGAGACTATGAAAGTCTACTCCCATTCCTATACGCAGTTGTTGGCTAAGGATGTGACGTATTAGCTGACTGATCTGATACAGTTCCACCGTTTTGTTGTGTCTCCTCGTTCCATGCTGGAATATCGTACTCATAGGTAAACGCATACAGGGCAGCGACTGCGATGATATGTGCCCACTCTACTGGCCTTGTGGTGTTTGCCCATACTGTACGGTCTACAGCTACTACAGGAGCATTTGTAGCAATACGTAAAAGTTGATATTCATGCTGCGTAGGCAAACGAGCTACTAAGATTTCTTTGGCTCGTGTTACCCTTAAGCCATGACGCTCTTGTAGCCATGCAAAGAGAGGTTTATCACCAATGTCTGTAGTAAGTAGCTCACCAAACAGATCAGATGGATAAAAGCTCTCTATGAGCCGATAGGGTAAAGCATCCGCTAATTGTAGTCGGTAACGCTTTAATACAAGTGTGCCTTCTTTAATCTGAAGATGACTGGCAATCTCACTATCAGCAGCTACTAGTGATGGCTGTTCTAAGAATTGTACTTGTGGCTTTCGCCCAAGACGTTCCATATCTTTGAGAAATGAGCCGGAGCGGCGCAGCTCACTTTCTGTAATTGAAGAGACTTCTCTTCCTTTGTCTACTAATACCCTTTCTCTCGTGCCAAGAATGAAGGTACCCTTTCCTGTGTAGCGAGCAACTAAGCCTTGACTTTCAATGATTTCAATAGCTTTACGAACAGTCATGCGACTTACGTGAAGTTCATTAGCAAGGTCACGTTCTGATGCTAATTTTGAGCCTACCGGAAGGGTTCCATTCATGATTTTGGTACGTAGGTTCTCTGCGATTTCTTCTGCTTTACCCATTTCCATGTTCACGTTTTTATTTCTTCCCTTATTTTGGTCTATATAGGTCTATACCAACTATTGACAACGAGGAACTATAATGGTACAATCGGTATATACCATATTGGTATAGGCCAATATGCACCACTGGTGCTTGTGATAGTGTACCACAAAGGTGTACGGATTGATAGCCCTTAAATGGCATGCCCTTGTCAAGCCAGATGAGAGCTTCTGTCAAGAAAGGCAGGCTTGTGATGGCAACTTATCAAACCTTTCCGCAGCGTATCGGCTATTATTGGACGTGTGTCATGCTGGCTGAAGCACTCTCCGATGATCTGCTCGCGCCGGAGCCGGAGATGCACAGTGAAGAAGAGCGGGCCAGCTTGCGCACCCTGGCGAGCGCCAACGGCTTGAGCTTTTGTAAGGTACTGCGCATGATTGCCCCCGGCCTCTACTGGGCCGATGTGGCGGCAACCCCTGACCTGTGCTATGCGTACCGCGTGGTGCTGACCGAGGAACATCTGATGTATGCCATGCCGTGGGATTGCCGGATGGATGGGACACCGCCGGGACGGATACGAGCCATCCTCAAGGAGCGAGGGGATGCGTTGCAACCGGCCCGTCAGCGAGAGCTGCAAGAGGTGGCGGCCAGACCGGAGCCGCCTTCGGAAGAAGTCATGCTGCGCGTGGTCGGCTGGCAAACGATCTCGATGGATGAGCTTCAAGAGGCTATTGAGGCGAGCGGACTGGACAGCACGCACCTCAACACCGTTGCTGTCCAGCAAACGCTGCTGAGCGCGGTCATCGATGCCCTGATGCGCCAACTGTATGCCGGTTGTAGCCACGCTCGCGCCCTTGTTCTCAAAGCTCGGATCACGCTGATCGCGGCGCTGCAACGCTGGCAGCGACACACACGCCAGATGGTGGTGAAAGCGAATCCGGTGTGGAGTGAGCAACGCCAACAAACGGTTTGTCGCATCCTCGTCGGTCTTCCTGAACTGGCTCCCCTGGCCGCATGAGGGCAAGCATAAGTAGAAGGGAAACAATGACGCTACATGTCTTGCTCGTCTTCACGATTGATGGGTGTTGGTCGCACGCGGAGGCCGCCAGCCATGAGCCGTGAAGGAGGTGGCTCATCAAGGGATGAGCCAGAACGGTTCAGGTTCTTGTCGATGTTTCCCAACCAAGAAAGGAGTGCTGCCGATGGCAGAAAATGTCGTCATTCCCACCACCTTTGATGCGTCCAAGCTGGAGCGGGTGGAAGCCTTGCTCCAGGACTTGAAACAGCGCGCCAGCGCCGCCAATGATGCCGGAGACCTGTTTATGGTCAGTGTCTACAATGATCTGTTGCAGGTGGCCTCGCCGATTGTCGTGCGGGCAAAGGCACGGCTGGAGCGCGAACAGAAAGCCGTGCTCAACAAGGCCGAACGCGAACTGCGCAAGGCGGAGCGCGAAGCCAGAAAGCGCCAGCAAGAGACTGGTGCGACCACTGCATCGAACTAACAAGAGCGAAAAATCGGGTGAACACTCTCACCAGCGCAGGCCAGCCCTGGTGAACAATTGGTACGCGCTTGCTGCATGCCAGATGAAGCACAGGTGAGAATAGAGCGCGGATTTTTCCGGTTTTTGTGCGTTTTCGTCGCGGTTTCTCAGGAATACAAAGGGAGGGAAGCAAAAATCAGGTGAGTACGTTCATGAAAAATTTTTTCAATGGGTTACGCTCATTCGTGACGTTGCGATGGCTCTTCTCAGGTAGCACTGCCGCCCCCAGCAACGTGGTGCATTTTCCGGCCCAGATGCCGTCAGAACCAGCATCAACGGATGAACTGATTGCCGAAACGATGCAGGAGGCGGCAGCCCTCACGGACGTGCATCAAACCCCGATGGATAAGCTCTTGCTTGCCATGTGGTCGTTGTTTGCCTATCTTGCGCCCATTGTGATGGCCGTCGCAGCAGGCATCTGGATTGGCGACGGCTACACTGGTCCCCATACCAGCGCCGGTGAGGCCTTTGGTATTCATACCATCTCGCTGATTGGGGAGCTGGCTCTGGCGTTGGGGGCAGTCGTGGTGGCAGAGTCGGTAAAGCGGCTGACCAATGATCGGCAAGTTTTTAAGGTGCTGGCGGTTTCGGTGATCGTGTTTCTGCTGTCAGCAGCGGGCAGTGCGACGGCGCAATGGTTCCTGATCTTGACCAATGCGACGGCTTCCGGTTATGACCCCACCCAGCGAGGCTTTTACGTGATGTTGGGTTTTCGGGTGCTGATGCCGGTCATCACGGATGTGTTTTCGTTGCTCTATCTCTCGATCTATGGACGACATAGCCTCAAACACAAGTTGGCGCAACTGGACGAGCGTGGGGAGGCGTTCGAGAAACTGCATGAGCGGAAATTGCGCATGCAAGAGAAGGAAGAGAAGGCGCGTCAGGAGCGCGAGGATGCGGAAGAGGCACGTGCGGCCCGACGGCGGCGCGAAGAGGTGTTGACCAGGATTGAAGAGATTTACAGTGAGGCGGCGCTGGCGCAAATTGAGCGGGCCATCGCCCCGCCGCGCGTGGTGGATGCGGATGATGAGAGCCGCCGCCAGCGTAAAGCCTATTAATCTCATCGTCTGTCGTCGAAAGGAGTGCGTTGGCGATGCGTGAGGCACTAGATCATCTATTGAAGCTCAGGGGACATCATGCAGGTATGCGCCTTGATCGAGAGGGAGTGACGTCGCTGTTTCTCCAACATGCCTCGGCGCTGGGGGCAACCGATGTACGGCGTGTGCGCGGCGCGCCGTCCACGCTGCGCTTCTCGATTGAAGACCCGGACAAACAGGTGATGTGGCCCCAGGAGGCGCTGGTGCTGGTGCGGTCGAGTGACTACTGGAAAAAGCGTGTGCATCTTCAGAAGCATGAGTTGACAATGTTGCTGGTATGGAGGCACGATAGCATCGTCCCCTTACCCGTGCTGTCGTTGTGTGATGGACACTGGCACGCGGCCCGTACCAATACCAAAACCCGCCCCTATCGCAATCGCTATACCGCGTCGTTGCTGCTGGGTGAACTCCTGTGCGGCAATCAGCGTGCTTACGATGAGCTAGAGCAGCTTCCCGCTTCCACCAGGTACCGTTACCTCAAGCGTGTGCATGCGCTGATGCACCGTGAGAGGGGCCGCCCTCTTGCGGTGTAGGCGTTCTAATCCCCATTGTTGCAATCCCATCGAGATAAGGAGGTATCCCAATGCCTGTTCACCTCTCACCACTGCTTCTGCTGTGGTGCATCCTGGTAGGGCTGGGTCTCGTGGTGTGTATCCTTTTTAGTGCGTTTGTTCGTCGTTCTCTGATTCGCCGTCGGCTGATCTTGCTGGCGCAGGACATCGCGGTTGCACATCCCTCTACTCTCCACACGTTTCAGCCGCGCTGTGAGGGGTGTTTTCGTCGCCGTCGGGCGATGACCTATTACCGCTACGGCGAACCGGTGCGTCAAGCCTTTGTGTGTCGTTCGTGCGAGCGGCGTTTACAGGCGTTGCTGCCTCGATCAACAAGCATAGCTCCCTCGCCTTCGTTGCAAGCGCGCGAGGGAGCCGTCGGGTTCCGAGGCTTCAACAGCTAGTTGTCATACCACAAGACCCCTATGCCAAGTATAGCATAGGGGTCTTTCCTTTGGAAAGGAGGATTTCCCCTATGCTTCCCATGAATAGTCCCCTTTTTATGGTGGTCTTTGGCCTGTGTGTCCTGGCGGCCCTCATCGGTCACCTGCTGGGTGAACGGGACCGGAGCCGCATCGGGATCCGTTTCGTCCTCGCGCTGGCCGTGCTCTTGCTGCTGATCTTTGGCTCGGCGTTCCTGTCCCCGATGATCGCACCCCTGTTCCCCCATTTCACCCTTGAGCCATTGCCGTTGCTCTTGCACCTGAAGCCGCCCCTGAAACCATGAGTGACGAGGAGACCAGCCATGAAACCCATTGGTATTGTCCTTGTGGGGCTGCTCATTGTGGTCATTGTCCTGAGCAGCACCAGGCAGCAGGTCCCCGCCCATGCCATCACTGTCACCGCCGTGGCCGTGCTTGCCTCTCCGTCGTCTTCCCCCGCCTCGCTCGATTATCGCGCCCTGGCGCGCCAGGATGCGCTGGCCGTCGGGCTATCGCCGGATATCTTTGAGCGGCAGATCAACGAAGAGAGCGGCTTCAACCCGCGCGCGGTGTCGCCCGCCGGAGCCATAGGGATCGCCCAGTTTATGCCCGCGACGGCGCGGGCGTTGGGCGTCAACCCCTGGGATCCGGTGGCGTCGCTGAAGGCGGCGGCTCATCTGATGGCTTCCTACCTGCACCGCTACCAGGGGAATTATGCGATGGCCCTGGCGGCCTACAATGCCGGTTCCGGGGCAGTTGCCTATGCGGTGGCGCATGGCGGGAGCCAGTGGGAAGCGTATCTTCCACTGGAAACCCGCCACTATATCGCAGTAATCTTGGGAGGGTAAGATGACCGGACTCTCAGCCATTCAATGGACGCACCGTACCTGGAATCCGGTCACGGGCTGCACCCGTGTGACAGCGGGGTGTGACCACTGCTACGCTTTTCATCTGCATGACCAGCGGCATGCTTCTTATCAACGTACTGGCGGCGTGTACGCCGACGGGCGGCGCATGCCCGTGCAATACGCGCAGCCCTTTTCGACAGTGCAATTGCTCCCGGAGCGGCTGCTCCAGCCGCTGCACATCAAAGCGCCCTCGCTGATCTTTGTCGATTCCATGTCTGACCTGTTTCACAGCCAGGTGCCGGATGCGTACATCAACCAGGTGTTTGAGGTCATGGGGCGCGCCCACTGGCACACGTTCCAGATACTGACCAAGCGTGTAGGACGGCTGCGCCGGATGGCGCAGCAGCTCGATTGGCCCGCGAACATCTGGATGGGCGTGAGCATCGAACGCGATGAACTGACACCACGCGCGGATGCGCTCCGCGAAGTTCCGGCCTCGGTGCGCTTTCTGTCGTGCGAACCCCTGCTGGGGCCGTTGCCCTCGCTCAAGCTGGAAGGGATTGACTGGGTGATCGTGGGCGGGGAAAGCGGCCCTCACGCGAGGCCAATGCAGGCGGCCTGGGTGAGAGAGCTACGAGATCGCTGTCTGGCGGCGCAGATACCGTTTTTCTTCAAGCAATGGGGTGGACGCACGCCACAGGCTGGCGGGCGCATGCTGGATGGGGTCATCTGGGATGAACTGCCCGCCTGCCAGGGCCTGTCCCACCCGGTTCACGCGGAGGTACCATCATGATGTTTTTTTCCCTCCCAGCAGGGTGTATGGTTTGGTGGCTGCTCGTTGTCGTGGGCAGTGGGGGTCTTCTGCTGGCGCTCACCTGTGGCCTGTGGCCGTTCTGTTCGCGCATCCTGCATTGTCCCTGGTGCTGGCGGGCCTGCCGCTTGCCGCACTATCCAGAGCAGTGGTCTTCGACCATTTGCCGGTACCATGCACGGTGCTTGCGCGCCCAGCAGGCGGCGCGCAGACGACGCAAGCAGGAGGCGGTGCAGGCATGAGACTTGATACGATGACTCCAGAAGAGGCGTTGCCCTTTCTGAGCAAGGTGCGAGAGCGCCTCTTGCGCAAGATGGCGCGCGAACGGGCGTATCTGGACCGACGGGCGGCGCGAGGTATCCATACCACGACCGATGAGGCCTATGAAGATGACCAGCAGCTTGAGCAAGACCTGCTGGCCATCCTTGATCTGATCGAACAAGCTGTCTTGCAAAGCGACGATCCTGGTGTGAATGGTTCCGGCGCGCTGGGCGAGAACAACCCGCGTGCCTGTTGCTGTGGAGGGGGTAGCTCCCATGCCTGTGGCATCACTTCCCACCTTTGAAGACCTCTATGCGCAGTATCAGGCACCGCTCTACCGACGACTCGTGGGTCTGGTGGGGCCTGAGCAGGCAGAAGACGTGTTGCAAGAAACGTTTGTCCGTGTCTGGCGGGCCTACCCGCCAGCGACGACAGAGCATCTCTCAAGCTGGCTCTACACGATTGCCACCAATACGGCGATCAATGCCTTACGCAAACGGCAGGCGGAGCAGCGCGCGCTGGCCCGTGCTCTGGCCCATCGGCCAGTGACTGAGAGCGATGAGGCGGCGCTGCTGGAGCGACAGATGCGGCAAGAGGTGCTGGCCTCGCTTCCGGCCCGTCACCGCGAACTGCTGAGTGCATTGGCGTATGGCTATTCCTATGGGGAATTGGCGACACACTACGCGCTCACCCTTGCTCAGCTCACCCAGCGCGTCAAGACGGCGCGCCTGATGGCACGTGGCCGCTATCGCCAGGCCATAGGAGAGCAAGTAGCAAGGAGGGGAACAGCATGAAGCGGCGTGAGAGGGCCATGGTCATGAGCCGGGTGTTGCTGTGGCTGGTTGACCAACGCGAAGGGAGGCATGGCCCTCGTTTGTGGGGTGGTGTGTGGGGACCGACAGGTCTTGCCTTGCCGTCGGTCCCCTGTTCTGATGAAAGAGAGGAATTTGTGATGAGGCATGTTTCCTTTGACCTGACGCTGCTGGAAACCTTGCTTGCGCAACAGGAGCAGCAGCAGGTGATCCAGGCCTGTAAAAAAGGAGTATGGGGATGGATGGTTTGAGGCTCCGGTGCAGGTAGTGCAGGGAACAGGTCTTGGGTATATGCACTATGGGGGAGGCAAGCGGAGTCCCTATGTGTTGCTACATCTGCGTAGTGGATTGTGCCTCACCTCGGAGGGAGTAGAAACCGAGGCAGCAGCGCAACGCTGGCTGTCGCTGGTGGCCCCGTTGACGGAGTGGTCACCATCGGAGCAGGAATTGGTCAAAGTAGCTCATCCAGGGCGGATGGTGCGAGAGATGCGAGCAGTGGCGGAGGGCGCGCGCTAGTAACACGCGCCCTCCTTTTTACAGAGCAGGAGAATTCAACGTCCAGTGGGACGCTCTCAAGAAAGGTGAGAAGTATGGGTCTGTTCAGAACACGGAAACAGCAAGAGGCGCTTGATGCGATCAACGCTCGTATTGAATTTCACCATCATCTGACGCTGGGGTCAGATGAACAATGGATATACGAGAATGAGGAACAACGAGAAGAGGAAGAGCGACTTGAGGCACGGGTCACTGAGGCGATCAGGGCCTATCATGAAGAGGAAAAACAGCGTCAGGCATTGCCTTCTTGGCGGCGCTGGCTTGGTCTGTGAAGTCGAAAGGAGAGACAAGTGATAACAGAGCAAGGGGCGCGTGTTGAAGGAGCCACGGTGGGGTTGGGAAGCTCGTTGGATGAGTGGCACCGCATGAAGCGGCGTGAGAGGGTCATGGTCATGGGCGGGGTGCTGCTGTAGCTGGTCGGCAAACGCGAAGGGAGGCATGGCCCTCGTGTGGGGTGTGGTGTGTGGGGACCGACAGGTCTTGCCTTGCCGTCGGTCCCCTGTTCTGATGAGAGCGGAAGCTCTGAAAGAGAGGAGTTAGTCATGATACAAGATTGCTTTGACCTGACGCTGCTAGAAGCGCTCTTGGCGCAGCAAGAACAACAGAAGATCGTCCAGGGCCTGGATGCAGTACAGCAGCGTCTCCGCCAGCGCAAGGAGATCGAAGCGCAGCTCAGCGCGCTGGCGAGCTATCTGCATGCCTGTCAGCAGCGCCTGCAACGGTTGCCGCGCCTGCCGGTGTGGCAGGAAGTGCAATGGGCACAGGCCGTGCTGGCCCTGCCCAATCTGGCCTTCCTGGAAGTGGATACCGATGGCCTGGACGAACATGCACACGTGTTGCGCGTCTTGCTGCTCGCCAAAGATGAGCAGGTCATCTTTGAGACGTTCATCGCTCCTGAGCGACCCATCCCTGACAAGATCAGAGACCTGAACGGTATCCAGGATGAGCTGGCAAACGCCCCTTCCCTTGAGACCGTCTGGCCTGACCTGCTCGCGGCCTTGCGCGGTCGCTATGTCCTTTCTTATAACCGTCCCTTTGATCTCGACATGCTGCAACGCGCCGGAGCGCGTATCGGACAGAGCATGCCGGTCATCCTGGGCGATGATCTGATGCCGCATGTGAGCGCCTACGTACACAGGTACGCCGCCAAACTGGAAACCCTGTGTGAGCAGTTTGGTTTTCCCTTGCCGACGCCGCCCCGGCGAACGGCGTGGCATCGCGCGCAGGGGCAGGCCCGTCTGCTGACGGCCATGGCGCAGGCGCGCTTCACAGGAGCAGGAACTCCTGACGGGCAAGACGGCGCAACGGATGATGACGAGGATGAGCAGCCCTTTTAGTGAGGAGGCGAGAGGCCCAGGTGAGAATACTCTGGAACAGCCCTCCCTCTCGAAAGGAACAGGAGGGACTGGTATGTCAAGACGGCGATTGACCCGACAGGAGCGAGAGAATCTGGCTCACTCCTTTATGACGGTCGAGCGAGCGATACGGTATGAGGAACGCGAGACCGCTCTCCCGATCCAGGATGAATATTGTTGGATGCACTTCGATCAGCCCGACGGGGGCGGCTGGCGCTGCGCGGTATGTTGGGCTGAGCGGCAACGAAGTAAACCGTCATTGGGAACCGCTCATGACCAGGAGAGCAGATGAGAAAGGAAGGTACCATCATGTCTACCGAACAAGAATACCCACATAAGTACTACCGCAAGATCACCCCGACGGTGGCCCGTGTCCTCACCGAGCTGGATTACCAGATCTATCAAGGTATCATCCAGACCCGTGAAGGCCCAAAGGTCTTTTTGCCTGGTGACTATCTAGCAAAGGATGGGCTAGGCTGCTGGCCGATTCCGATTGAGACGATCCGCGCCCATTATGAGCGTGTGGGCGCTGCGGATAAGGAGGGGTATGTGACCTTCCGCTCAGGCGAGGTACGCGAGGCGGTGCAGATGCCTGGCTCATTTACCATCAACGGACTGACAGGTCAGCCCGGCGACTACCTGGTGTTTGGTCACGGCAGTGCCTGGCCCGTTGCCCGTGAACAATTTGAGCGCAGCTATGTCCCATTGGAAGAGGAAAAAGCGAGGTGAACTGATGAGACATATGTCGTACACGCTTTCGATGACCTCAGGTGCTTTTCTGCTTGGCATCATGGTCAGCGCGTACAGTGGAATCCCGACCGCTGTGTTGGAGAGCGTGACGTCTTTTGCTTTGCTGGGATTCATCGTCTCGTCTGCTGTCTACCTCTGGGTGACAAGAAGAGGCGACAGGGAGAGATAAAGATGGTACATCGCTTACTGGTGGGTTCGCTCTTTTCTGGCATTGGGGGGTTAGACCTGGGTTTAGAACGTGCAGGGATGCACATTGCATGGCAAGTGGAGATCGATGCGTATGCAAGACGAGTCCTCGCCAGACACTGGCCTGATGTTACCCGGTTTCGAGATGTGCGTGAAGTCGGGGCGCATCATCTCAGCCCCGTTGACCTCATCTGCGGCGGCTTTCCCTGCCAGGACATCTCCGATGCGGGCAAAAAAGCAGGGATCACAGGGGCGCGCTCCTCGCTGTGGAAAGAGTTCTACCGGATTGTTGGCGAGCTACGACCGCGCTACGTCCTCGTGGAAAATGTTGCAGCCCTCACTGGACGGGGACTTGGCGTCGTACTCGCAGACCTGGCCGCCTGCGGGTATGATGCGGAATGGCAATGCTTACCGGCGTCGGCCTTTGGTGCCCCGCACGAGAGAGCGCGTCTCTTCATTGTGGCCTACGCCGACGGCGCGGGACTGGCGCTCAGGCAAGTCTTCGGCCCGGACGCGGGCGCACAACTCGCGGCCTTTAAACGAGGTTGCGGCCCCTGGTGGGCCACTGAACCCGCTGTGGGTCGAATGGCTGATGGGATTCCCGCCAGGGTGGACAGACTGAGAGGACTAGGCAATGCGGTTGTTCCTCAAGTGGCCGAATATATTGGACGCTGTATACTGGCGCGTGAAGATCATCTCAGAAGGCCAGGAGGGGAGGAACATGCTCAGTGTGTTTAGCTACGGTGGAGGTATCCAATCAACAGCCGTCATGGTGTTAGCCGCCCAGGGCAAGATAGCGTATCCCATCTTTCTATTCTGCAACGTGGGGCAAGACGCTGAGAACCCTGATACCTTGCGCTATGTGAACGAGGTGGCTCGTCCCTATGCGCATGCGCATGGGCTGACCTTTCTCGAATTGCAAAAACGGCGGCGTAATGGCGAGCTTGATAGCCTGTATGGTCGGCTGACTCGGCCTGGCAGCTCTTCTATCGGCATTCCTGTCCGGCTGGAGAATGGCGCTCCGGCGAAGCGTGCCTGTACGATGGATTTCAAAATCCGTGTGGTGGCTTCCTGGACAAAACAGCACGGGGCGACGGCAGAGCATCCGGCGACGGTCGGCTTAGGGATCAGCCTGGATGAGTGGTGGCGCATGCGCTCGGAGAGCGGGATTGCTCATGAGCGCTTAGCCTATCCGTTGATTGACTTGCGCATAGACCGGGCGGCCTGCATCGAGATCATTCGTCAGGCCGGTTTGCCGGTGCCGCCGAAATCAAGCTGCTGGTTTTGCCCGTATCATTCGGTGCGTACCTGGCAAGCCATGCGACAGCGGCAACCGGCATTGTTTGCCAAAGCGGTGGCCTTAGAGCGGATAGTGAACGAGAAACGCGCTCGACAAGGAAGAGGGCCAGTGTGGTTCACCGACAAGCTCAAGCCACTTGAGACCGTGACGACAGACTTGACGCAAGAGGAACTGTTTGAGGAGATGGAGGTCTGTGAAAGTGGCTATTGTCTGGTGTAGTTCGGCAACGTACAACAAACGTCTTGTCGCTCCAGCGATGCCGTGGGTGCGTACCTCGCGCGCTGACGCACGAGCAGCGGCCCTGGCCGACCGGCACTATAGCCGCAAAACGGTGGGAGCGGCCCAGTTTGTCCCGCCTGGGCGTTGTCTTGTCTTGCTGACGGAAGCGGCGGATGCGCTGTGGGTGTCGTCCTGGCCCTACACACAGTATGTCAAGCATGCCTGGGCGGGGGCGTGGCTCTGCTCGTTGTTTCGTAATGAGTCGGCCTACCTGTCCAGCGATCTGATTCGCTGGGCGGTAAGCGCCACCTGCTTTCTGTGGGGGCCAGCCCCTGAACAGGGCATCATCACGTTTGTGGATACCACGAAAGTGCGCAAAAAGCGGGATTGGGGGCGCTGTTATCGACGTGCTGGCTGGCAGCAGGTGGGCTATACCCGCAACGGGCTGGTGGTGTTACAGCAACGTCCCTGCGATATGCCTGCCCCTGTCCCTGCCTGTGGGGTTCAGCTTCCCTTACTTCCCGCAGTTCAGGAGATGAAAGTACGGTGCTGATGCGAACGTTTGTGAAAGAGAAAGCGAGAGGTTTGTCATGAGTCTTCTTCTGACGCTGTTTGGCATCGGTGTCTATGTGGTAGCGGGTCTGCTACTCATCGGTGCCCTGTGGCTCGTCATCTGGACGGCCACGATTCCCCGACGGGCCGTGCGGAAAACAGCGCGCGAGCACGGCGTCTCGGAGGCGTACCTGCGCGCCGTCCTGACGAACAATGATGACTGGTTGGCAGGCCGGATAACGCCGGAGGAGTGGGAGCGCCGGGCAGTGAAGATTGCGTGCCGGTTTCCGCAGGACAGTGGGAGAGGTGCGCACGTGTGCGAGCGTGAGGGCGGAGACGAACACTGCTGAAGCGCCTGCACACACGGATTCCCTTCTCTGTCCACACAGACCGACCAGGCAGCCCTGTCTGGCCGGTCGCTGATTCGCTGAGAAAGTGAGACCTTGTATGGCAAAACGTCGATGTATTCCGACCGATCTGTTCTATCAGCGCAAATTTGTGGGGTTGAGCAGCGATACGGTGCGCCTGCTGCTCATCGGGCTGATCAGTGACGCGGATGATGCCGGGCGCGGTTTAGCCGATCACGCGCTGCTCAGTCGCAAGCTCGATCATGCCCCGGATGTCATTGCGCAGGCCCTGGGCGAACTGGAACGCGCCGGGTTTGTGCACTGCTATCGCGTGGAGGATGAGCAGTATTATACCCTCTGCCACTGGCATGAATGGCAGACCTTGCATAAGCCGACGCCCTCAAAGTATCCAGCCCCGCCGCAGGCCGGTGCAGACCCGGCACCAGCTTCCCAGGGATATCCCGGATGTTCCGAACTTTCCCCGGAAAAGTTAGGAACATCCGGGGAAAGTATTGCTGAAGGAGAAGAAGAAGAGAAGAGAACGGAAGAGGAAGGTGAAGAGCACTCGGCAGCGTGTGCAGGGGAAGAGAAAACGAACGTGGTGGCTTTTCCCGCCACCGCCGCCAGCGAGGAGGAGCGACAACTCAGGGAGACCACACGAGTCGTCGCGCGTATCCTCAAGCTGCAGGAAACGCCCGCGCTGCGGCGCATTGTGGAAGAGTACCGCGCCTCCCCCCATCTGTCGCTGCTAGGGGAGGCCGATGCCGCCCGTGAGTGGGTGGATGATCGACACCGGAATCGTCGGGGGCAGCGCATGACGCCGGCCTTTTTTCGGCGCTGGCTCAAACGCGAACTGGAAGCGGTGCAGCGCCGTGAACTGGCCTGCGCAGTGTCTGCGCAAGAGGCGCGAGCGACCGGCACGGCGGGTCAGCAGGAGGCAGGGGGAGTGAGCCATGAGCCAGGGCAACGGCGGCTACCGAGCCTGATGAACCTGGAGGCGAACTATCGCCGTGCCATGACGGGAGGGCAGTCATGAGCGAGCGGCTGCTTCCCCACAGTATTGAGGCCGAGCAGGGGGTCCTCGGCAGCATCCTGATTGACCCGGAGGCTCTGGTCTGGGTTGTGGAGAGCTTGCGAGCGGAGGACTTCTATCGAGAGGCGCATCGCCAGCTCTATGAGGTGATGCGCTCGCTCTACGAACAGCGTCAACCGGCGGATTTCATCACGCTCTGCGATGCCTTAGAGCGGGGCAACCGCCTGGATGCGGTAGGTGGACCTGGCTATATCACCGCGCTGGTCAATCAGGTCCCCACCAGTGGGAATCTGCTGCACTATGCCCGCATCGTGCAGGAAAAGGCGTTGTACCGGCGGCTCATCCATGCGGCGGGTCGGATAGCCGCAGCGGCCTACGACGAGCAGAGCGATGCCCTGGAGGCGGCAGAGCAGATGATCTTCGCACTGGGGCAGCAACAGCAGCACAGCGAGGTGCTCTCCATCCAGCACACGATCAGCGAATGTATGCAGGATATCGATGCGTTGCATGAGCGGCGGGGAACGACGGCGGTCATTGGTCTGTCAACCGGTTTTCATCATCTGGATGTGCCGCTGGGAGGGTTGCAAGCCTCGGACTTGATCATTGTGGCCGCCCGTCCAGGCACCGGCAAGACCAGTTTTGCGCTGGCGCTGGCGGCCCATGCAGTCTATCAGCAAGGCCGTCGGGTGGCCTTCTTCTCGCTGGAAATGGGGCGTAAGCAGTTAGGCATGCGCCTGCTGGCGATGCAGAGCCGGATCGATCAGCACCGGCTGCGCATGGGCTGGGTGCATGAGGAAGAATGGGAACGCTTGCTGGAGGCGGCAGCAACGCTTTCCGGCGGCGCGTTCTGGCTCGATGAAACCGCCGGTCTGGAGCTTTCGGCCCTGCGGAGTAAAGCCCGTCGGCTCCAGGCGCAGCGGGGGATGGATCTGGTCATCGTGGACTATCTGCAACTGATGCATGCGACGCTGGAAGGCAAGCGCTCCCCGAACCGTGAGCAGGAAATCGCGGAGATCAGTCGGGGACTCAAGGGTTTGGCCAAAGAGTTGCAGGTACCGGTAGTGGCGCTGGCGCAACTGTCGAGGGCCGTCGAAATGCGCCAGTCCAAGATACCGCAGTTGTCGGACTTGCGAGAGTCAGGCGCGATAGAGAATGATGCGGACGTCGTGTTGTTGCTCTACCGTGATGAACTCTACAACCCGGAAAGTGAGGCGCGCGGCACGGCGGATGTGGTGATTGCCAAACACCGCAACGGCCCTGTAGGAACCATCCGGCTGGGGTTTGATGCGACGCAAACGCGCTTCTATGAGTTGCCAGCGATGGCAGAAGAGGAGGGGTAGGATGGAGGGGAATCGATGGACGATGGAAGGGGAGGCGATCCGCTTCTATTGCGGGGTGAGCGAGCAGCAATGGAACCGTCATGCGGTTGCTCCTGGCCCGTTTGCCTGCATTTCGCCGGTCTATGGGAAGACGACAGCCCGCAAACAGATGAGCTATGTGCGTATTCCGGCGGGAACAAAGGTGTTACAAGATAGTGGCGCGTTCTCGGACGGGCCTGGGCAACGGTTAGGTTTTGCAGAGGCACTGCGCAGGCAGGAGGCGCATGCGGAGCGCTTTGGCTATGCCGATCAGCTAGAGGCACGAGCTTCCTATGATCTGCTCATTGATGAAAGGTGGAGTGAGCAGGAGGCAAACGGCATCTGGGTGAGGGCCAAACGACGATGGAGTGAGACCCAGGCGGAAGAGGCCGTCGAGGAGACGGTGCAGGCAGCCCGCTACGTGCATCAGCATCGCAATGGCCTGGCCTGTGTGCTCTCGTTGCAAGGGGTCACCGCGCGTCAATACCGTCGCTGTGCAGAGCGCATCCTCCCCTTCTTGCGCGAAGGGGACCTGATCGGGCTAGGGGGCTGGTGTCTCACCGGGAAACTGCCAGCGCACATCATGCCCGTCTTCCGAGAGACGATGTATAGCCTGATCCCCTTCCTGGGGCGGGAGGGTGTCCGGCGAGTGCATCTGTGGGGGGTGTGTTACGCAGCGGCCCTGGGCGAATTACTCTGGGTATGTGACCAGGAAGGCATCCAGCTTTCGACGGATAGCATCGGGCCGTCCGTCCGTCCGGCGCTAGGACGCTGGGGCTATGCGGAGTGGAGAGATCGCGCCTATCGCCGGGTGAATGAGGAGAGCGAGCAGTGGGGGCTGGTGAAGGGCTATGATGGGTCTTGGCTTCCGGCGAGAGCAGCATGCGGGATTCACCGGGCGGTGCATGTGCAGCAGACCCGCGCCTGGCTGGCGCATTTTCGTTCTACACGGCACTATCCCCGCCAGGAGCCGCGCTGGCTCCTGCAGCCCCGGCAACTCATCTTACTGTAGTTATCAAGAAACGAAGGAGGCTCTCCTTATGCAGCAGCAACCATCTTCGATACCGACCCCTGAACCTGAGTTAATGACGATTGAGGAAACGATGCGAAAACTGCGTGTAGGGCGCTCAAAGCTCTACCGGATGATAAAAAATGAAGGTCTACCAGTCTTTCGCTCGGAACGCTACGTGCGTATTCCATCTGATCTTCTTGACCAGTGGATACGTGAACGGGTGAAGCAAAACGGATAGGAAGACCGCGAGAAAATCTCGCCTTTGCTGAAGAGAGCCAGGGCGAGATTTTCTTTGTCTGGAAGGGTAAGGTGAGACCGATGGCAAAAAGGCGCGGGAATGGTGAGGGAAGTATTACCCAGCGCAAAAATGGTACCTGGGAGGCGAAGATCACGCTAGAGGATGGACGCCGCAAGAGCATCTATGGAAAGACCCGCAAGGAGGTACAGGAAAAGCTCAAGATAGCATTGCGTGAGCAGCAACAAGGTACGCTGGTCACGACCCCACAACAGAAGCTAGAGCAGTTTCTGCACTCCTGGCTAGAGGATACGCAAAAGCATAGTGTACGCCCTCGCACCTATGAGCGATATGAAGAGATTGTACGCTTGCATATTATTCCTGAACTGGGCCATCACTATGTGCAAAAATTGACGGCCCAGCAGGTAGAAGCCTTCTATGCCAGGAAGATGAGGGAAGGCTATAAACCAGTGACGGTTGCCAGCTTTCATAATGTGTTGCATAAAGCACTTGCTACGGCAGTACGCTGGAATCTGGTATCCAGAAACGTATGCGATCTGGTAGCACCCCCTCGTGGGGAAGAGTTTGAGATACAGCCGTTGAACCTGGAACAGATACGGAAACTGCTGGCGGCGGCTGTGGTGCGTGGCTACCCGATAGAGGGGCTGTTGACATTGGCACTGGCTACAGGTATGCGGCGCGGCGAATTGCTGGGGCTGAAATGGCAAGATATAGATTTTGCTACAAGTACCCTCCATGTGCGTCGTATCATGACCCGTGTTCCCAGCAAGTTGAAAACTGAAGAGAGCAAGGGGTATGTCGAGGCCAACACGAAAACAAAGAAAAGCCGCCGTAGTATCCTGATTGCCCCTTTTGCGCTCACTGCTTTGCAAAGGCATCGTGAAGCTCAGGAAGAGGTCAAGAAGAAGGCCGGTCGCCTCTGGCAAGAACATGATCTTGTCTTCTGCACATCTGTTGGCACACCTCTCAATCCAGATAGGGTGCGTGTGCCATTCAAAGAATTGCTCAAGGAGGCTGGTTTACCCGATATCCGTTTTCATGACCTGCGTCATAGCGCTGCAACGCTCTTGTTAGCGATGGGTATTCATCCAAAGATTACGCAGGAAATGCTGGGGCATAGCAATATCGCTATGACGATGGATGTGTATTCCCATGTCTTGCCAGGAATGCAGCAAGAGGCGATAGACAGGCTGAATGAGGTGATGGAGAAACAAAAGAACGTACCAGACATAGGAGACGAAGCGCAGATACGCCAGATGTCTGACCAGAAACTACTAGGTCGCTACACGCAAGAACTGATGAAGTTAAAGGCGTTGCTCAACCCTCAAAAGCAGAAGGAGCATCTGGGATTCCCTGATCTACTGCTGTTCAATGAGTGTCGGCAGGAACTTGAGCGTCGGGGATTGCCTGTTCCTGATGGAGATGCTCTTTCAGAGAATGGGGAGAGAGAGTAGTTGGATACGTTCCATCTAGCTCTTGTTGGGGAACTGTCGTAAGAACTGTCGTACCCTGTCAAAAAGCTCAGCAATGAAAATCCCCTCAAGCGGCCCTAGAAACGGCTTGAGGGGTCATCCTACAAGAGGGAGGTGCCGATGGAGAGATTCGAACCCTCAACCCTTTCGGGACCTGTTTTTGAGACAGGCGCGTATACCATTCCGCCACATCGGCATATTGTTTGCAGCCTTATGATAGCGTATTGAGGCTGCAAAGTCAAGTATCTTATGAACCTAATTTGTTTTGGACTGCGATGCTCCTGCCAAATCAGCTGTGCCAAAGGTACCAATGGCACGGAATTTCTGGTAGCGGTTCTCCAGGAGTGTCTCGACCGACTGCTGCTTTAGTTCAGCCAGATTGGTAAGTAGCGCCTTTTTGAGATTTTCGGCGGCCTGGCGCGGGTCGCGGTGTGCCCCTCCTAATGGTTCTGGTACAAGTTCATCGATAAGGTGTAGCCCGTAGAGTTCGCGCGCGCTGATACGCATGGTCTCGGCTGCCTGTGGGGCAAAAGCGGTATCGCGCCAGAGGATGGATGCTGCCGCTTCTGGTGCTGCAACACTGTAGATAGTGTGTTCTAGCATCAGAATACGGTCGGCAACGCCGATGGCGAGCGCGCCCCCACTGCCGCCTTCCCCAATCACGGCGGCGATAATGGGTACCCGCAGACGCGCCATCAGATACAGATTCTCGGCGATAGCCGTGCCCTGACCGCGTTCTTCATCGGCCAGCGCAGGATAGGCCCCAGAGGTATCGATTAACGCAATAATGGGCATGTTGAACTTCTCTGCCTGCTGCATCAGTCGGTGCGCCTTGCGATAACCTTCCGGGTGAGGCATACCCAGATTGCGAAACTGCATCTCTTTCGCGTCACGCCCCTTCTGGTGGCAGATCAACATCACCGTTTGGCCGTCCAGACAGGCCGGACCCGCTACAATCGCGTGATCGTCGGCGAACGTGCGGTCTCCGTGCAGTTCAAAAAAGCTTTCGCACATGACGTTGATGTAGTCGAGGGAGTAGGGACGGTTCTTGTGACGCGCGACCAGTACTGTTTGCCAGGCAGTGAGATGTTTATAAATATCTTCGATACGATGCTGGAGTTCGCGTTCCAGTTCCTGGAGTTGAGCCTGTTCTTCAGGTTTCAAACGCTCCCCCTTGCGCTGTAAGCTGTGAATCCTTTTCTCTAACTCGGCCAGTGGCTTCTCAAATTCCAGGTCAAATGCCATGCTGTTGCCCCTCTACTTTGTAGTACTACTATGACTGTATTACACCTTTATCGCTTCATATACAGGTGGAGCAGCTGTGAAAGCTTGTGCCGCAGGTCGCGTCGGTGGACAATGGCGTCGATCATGCCATGTTGAAGGACAAACTCGGAAGAAACGGCTCCATCGGGCAGTTTGATATGCATAAATCCCTCAATGACGCGCGGGCCAGCAAAGCAGATCAAGGCCCCTGGCTCCGCCAGAATCACATCGCCAAGCATGGCGAAGCTAGCAGTGACTCCACCCGTGGTAGGATCGGTGAGCAGGCTGAAATAGGGCAGGTGGGCCTCACCGAGACGGGCGAGCGCGGCTGACACTTTTGCCATTTGCATGAGCGAGTATAGACCTTCCTGCATGCGCGCGCCGCCGGAGGTCGAAACAACCAGCACAGGGAACTTCTTCTCCAGGCCCAGTTCGATAGTGCGGGTGATTTTCTCGCCGACGACGGAACCCATGCTGCCGCCGATGAAACGGAAATCCATCACGGCCAGCGCCAGTGGAAGGCCATCAATAGTGGCGTGCCCGCTGACGACGGCTTCGTTGAGGCCCGTTGTGGAGCGCTCCTCGGCGAGTTTGGCGGCATAGGATTGTGAGCGGGTCGCAAAGTTGAGCGGATCAGTAGAAATAATGTTGGTATCAGTTTCGACAAAGCTGTTGGTATCCACGAGGAGAGCGATACGCTCCTGGGCAGTAAGTTTAAAATGGTAGCCACAGCGAGGGCAGACTTTGAGATTTTTGTCCAGGTCACGCCCATAAAGGATTTCTTTGCATTTGACGCATTTGACCGCCAGATTGCCGACGGCCGCCAGATTAGTGCGACCATCGTTCGAGGGCCCCTGTCCCGTCGAAGGGATCGCAGCTTCCTTAACCATGAAAGAACCTCCCCATCAATCGTGTGCGAAGAGTGCCGCGACGAAACTCTGTGGTTCAAAGGGAGCGATATCGCCTACCTTCTCGCCCGTGCCGAGGAATTTAATGGGTACGCCCAGGTCATCGACCACCGAGAAGGCAAAGCCGCCTTTAGCCGTGCTATCCATCTTGGTGACAATGACACCAGTTAAGCCAACATCTTCGGCGAATTTACGGGCCTGGAGCAGCGCATTCTGTCCGGTGGTAGCATCGATCACGATCAACAGTTCATGGGGGCCATCGGGAACGAAACGTTGCACGATTTTGTTAATTTTTTTTAATTCCTCCATGAGGTTATATTTCGTATGCAGGCGACCGGCAGTGTCGATAATCACCACATCGTAGCCGCGTGTCTGAGCCGCTTGCAAGGCATCAAAGACGACGGCACCGGGGTCAGAACCAGGATTCTGGCTGATCACCGGCACATTCACGCGCTCGCCCCATACTTTGAGTTGATCAATAGCGGCAGCGCGGAAGGTATCGGCGGCTGCCAGCAGTACCTTGTGGCCCTGTGTGGTCAGCAGATGGGCTAATTTAGCGGCACTAGTGGTTTTGCCTGAACCGTTGACACCGATAATAAGAAAAACGCTGATCGGCGATTGCTTAGAGAAACGAAGCGGATAGGGCTTCCCTAAGAGTGAAACCAGTTCTTCGCGGAGGGCACGTTGCACCTGTTTTCCTGAGCGCATATTTTCCGCAGCGGCACGCTTGCGCAGATGTTCGATGAGCCATTCGCTGGTTTTTGGCCCAACATCGGCGGCGAGAAGCTGCTCCTCCAGATCATCCCACAGATTATCATCAATGGTATCATTCACCTCAACCGTTTCGTTGATGCGGTTGAAGATTTGGCGGGTGCGTCGGAGGAAGTTAAAACGTTGCTCGGCCTGTCCCTCATCGTGTCTGGCCTGCTCTTGCTTAGCCTGCTCTTGTCTGGCCTGCTGGTCTTTTTTGTTGGGGTCTTCCTCCGGTTTATGCCCAAAGAAACGGCTAAACACGCTTGTTTTAACTCCTTCTCGCTCTATAAAACACTTTTAATACATAGCGCCACACGTATGGTTGCTATGCCTATGAGTACTACCTATGTTCGCTACCTACATCTATTGGTGCCGCTGACGGGGATAATTTGCGCCAAAACCCTGAAAAGAGGGTTCCCTCTCATCTCATGCCCAGGCGAGATGACGGCCCCTCTTTCTGTGCTTGACAGAAATATAGCAAGCATTGTCGCCTTCTAGTGTTTTGCCGACAATTGCCCTGGAAAGAGTGCAAACACGTTGTCAGTAACAACCTGGTAGATAGTACCATACGTGCTTACACCCTTTCAAGTGTTGCCATTCCGCATGTCAACTACAAGCACAACTCTGTAGAAGAGTTAGCGACCTACCCCTCTCAAACCTTACTGTCGGCTGGTGCGATAGGAGTGGAGGGAGCCATCGCTGATTGGCTCGTTGATAATAATGTCGCCATTACGGATTTTAATGTTGTACAGGCATGCTGGATTGGTACAGACCCACGCCTTGTACTCAATAGAAGCTCCCTGGCTGCCGAAATCCGAAAGCGGAACCAGATCACCATCACTACACTTGCGACACCGAGGAAAAGTAAATTCCACGAGATCGCCTCCTTCCTTCACTCTGGAGGTAATGCCGCTTACCCGTGTCTCATCAGGGTTAAGCGAGGCTTACGAGAAAGTTAGCCGAGGGGGAGCCTCCGCCGCTGCATCCGCATCCCCACAGCAGGTATGACCATGCCGTAACTATCATACCACAAGTCCTTTTCTATGTCAGCAGGGAAGTGAAGAATTTTTCATATTTCTCAGGAAAAACTCATCTCTTTTTCTGCCAACTTCGTCAAGGATTGAGCAATGTGTTGGTACGCGGAGCAATGCATCCTGCCGGAGACGTCGTTACAAGATGTGTGACGGCTCACAGGACGACGCATCGCGTATCATTACTCTTGTATTCAGCATAGCAGATGGCGCAAATCTCGTCAAGCATTTATTTCAATCCATGCATATAGTAATTGCGGATTTTTCCCCACAGGTGGAAATCTGTTCATCTTTTTATAAGCAAGCTATGCTCGGATAACCTCGCCCACGTAGCCCCTGTTCGTTCAGTAGGGCGTTTACATATAAAGTTTTTATCTCCGATGGTCGATAAAGAGAGTGAAAAAACTGTCTTTTGCGAGGGAAATGGCTCTTTCGGCGGGCATATCCTCTGTTTTGGCATGATTCTTGCTACTTAGAAAAAGTAGGAGACCAATACTATAAAAAATGCTGTCTCCCCATAAGAAACTATAAAAAATTCTCTCTTCATCACGTAGCGAACGTAAAACGTCAAAAGAAGGAGTATCTATCATGGACGTGAACGTAGCAGTGGCATCTCGGCGTAATCAATGTGTAGGTAGGGCGGCTGGGGCGGAACGCCGCAGCGCCAGAAAAATGCGTGATAATGTTGAATGGCATGAATTAGAATGTGATAGTCCCGAATTCTTCTGTGAAGAGCAGGATGAAGCAGATACAGATGAGCGCGATGGGCGTAGCGCGCTTGATGATACAGTAAAATACTATTTGAGAGAAATCGGCACTTTCCCGTTGCTTACCGCTGAGCAGGAGTTACAACTGGGGGAGCGTGTGGCACGCGGCGATAGCGACGCATATCGACAATTGATCGAGTGCAACCTGCGTCTGGTAGTGAGCATTGCCAAGCGCTATGCCAACCAGGGGCTGTCGCTAATGGACCTGGTGCAAGAGGGGAATATTGGTCTGATGCGTGCCGCTCAGAAGTTCGATTACCGGCGCGGTTTCCGTTTCAGTACCTATGCGACATGGTGGATTCGCCAGGCCATCAGCCGCGCCATTGCCGAGCAGTCACGTGCCATTCACGTGCCAACCCATGTGGTAGAACTTGTGTATAAAATGAAGCGCGAGACGCGGCGGCTCTATCAGGATCAAGGTGTTGAGCCATCGCCAGAATTGTTGGCGATGATGATGGAGTTGCCGCGCGAGCGCGTGATCGAACTGCTTTCTATCCTGGAGCAGCCGGTATCGCTCGATGTATCGTTTGCTGATGACGAGCAGTGTCACCTGGCAGATGTCCTTGAGGATACAAGTCTGTCATCTTCGGCAGAGCAGAATACTGACCCCGTGCAGCAGAGCTATCTTAACCAGGCTATGCTGGTCCTCAGTCCACGTGAGCGCAGTGTAATCGAGATGCGCTACGGCCTACAAGACGGTTGTACTCTCTCTCTGGATGAGGTCGGCAGACGCTTTAATCTGACGCGCGAACGCATTCGGCAGATCGAGGCCAAAGCCCTGCGTAAGTTGCGGTATCCAGACCGCTATGAGAGCTGGCACGACCTGGCGCGTGCGTGATTAGCATCTACAAATAGAAAACCCATAGAAACACGCTATAGCATGTTTCTATGGGTTTTTCCATTCATGGATGTCAGGATTCCTTGAGCGTTGTGCCACCGGCTTTCTCTTGCAGGTAGGCGTAGATGAAAGGGTCTATGTTGCCCGCGAGATAGCCCTCGGTATCGCTGGTTTCGTAGTTGGTGCGATGATCCTTGACGATGTTGTAAGGATGCACCGTGACCGTGCGAATCTGCGAGCCAAAATCGGCCTGCACGTATTCACCTTTGAGCTTCGCCGCCTCCTCCTCACGCTTCTTCTGTTCCAATTCGTAGAGGCGCGCCTTCAAGATTTTCAGTGCGACCTCGCGGTTCTGAATCTGCGAGCGTTCGTTCTGACAGGTGACGACGATGCCGGTAGGAATATGGCGCATGCGTACCGCCGAGTCCGTTTTGTTGACGTGTTGACCACCGGCACCGGTCGAGCGGTAGGTATCGATTTCCAGGTCTTCGGGGCGAATGACGATATCGATGCTATCCTCAATGTCGGGTATGACCTCAACCCTGGCGAACGAGGTATGGCGACGGTGCGCGGCATCAAAGGGCGAGAGCCGGATCAGGCGATGCGTTCCGTGTTCCGAACGCAGATAGCCATAGGCGTAGCGACCGCTAATTTCCACAGTTGCGCTCTTGATACCGGCCTCTTCACCCTCGCTATAGTCGTAGACCTCCGTGCGGAATTTATGGCGTTCGGCCCAACGCAGGTACATGCGCAAGAGCATCTCGGCCCAGTCCTGGGCGTCCACGCCGCCGCTGCCTGCGTGAATGCTCATAATAGCATTACGCTCGTCATGCTCTCCATTGAGCATTAAAGAGAACTGTTGCTGCTCAACCTCTTTTTCGAGTTCACGGAAGGATTGTTCAAGCTCCGCCTGCATCTCCTCATCCGGCTCCTCCTCCAGCAATTCAGCTAATCCATGCAAGTCGCGTAACTGATTGTCAATGCCTTCCCACAAGGATACCTCGTCGCGTAGTGCATTTAATTGTTGCATCAGTGTCTGCGCGCGGCGGTTATCGGACCAGAAATCCTCGGCCATGCTCTCTGTTTCAAGCCTGGCAATTTGCTCTTTTTTGCTGGCGACGTCAAAGACGCACCATGATTTTCTGAACGCGGCTCTGTAAGCGTTCGATCTGACTCATTAACTCACTCATGGCCTGTATTGTAGCATGTTTTGTTGCCTTTGCCTAGCTGATGATGACAGCGCGTAAGAGAAGTTGGCCTGCTGCTGTATTTCCTCTGGCGGGAGTGGCTTTTACAAGGAACAGGCCGGGCTGGCTGGGCTGGTTGCTGGTATAGGCAATCTGGCCCGTATAACTGCCGTCGGCGTGCAGTGACAGGTTGCTAGCCAGCAAAGCTGACATCGGTGTCAACGTATGGTCGAACAGCGTTACGCTGAGTGTGTCACCGCTGGTATTACCGGTAGTAATTGTGCCGCTAATCGTTGTCGGTGATGTAATGGTCGGCGTCGTGTTATCCTGAGCTTGCTTGATGTTGAGCGTGATGTTTGGGCTTTGCGCTGCGGTGACGAACCAGAGGCCGCTATCATTGGCTTGAATGAGTCGTTTGAGCGTGACTGTGAGCGTGATGTTCGGCTGTTGCTGCATGAGTTCTACATGCGCAGTAATACCATCGTTATCCAGTACGCGATCATTTACGCTGCTATTTGACCAGTGTAGTAGATCTTTCACCATCTGCTGTGCTGTGAAGAGCGGATCAGTCCAGGGCAGTTGCTGACCGCTATCCTCCTGCTGTTGAAGCGCCTCAGCCTCACCGCGACTGAGAACCGGGTAGAGTGATGGGAAGAGAACTTGCACGAAATGGCCTTGCCGCCAGGCGTATTCCCGATAGATGCTGGTTTGCGCAGGTGGCATCAACATTGCCTCCTGTGAGGCGAGAGCTGGGTCAGCGCTACTCAGAATGAGCGTATTGGCCTGACTGATGCTAAACGTACCCTGTAATAACCCTTGCTGTTTGAAGAGGAGTGTCAGCGTTGGATTATGGTGCAATATGGTGCAGCCATAGATATATACGTCTAGTGTGTGTTGCGCGCTATTACTAACGACAGGTACCAGTATCGCAGGTTGTCCGCCAAGCAATTGATTCACCTGTTGGAGCGCGCCAAGGCTTTGTTGTCCGGCAGTCAGTTGTAAAAATTTCGTATAGTCTGTGGAGTGTAACAGTGTATCACAGTCTGATGGTGGGGCGGCACTGGTTGTGTTGGCATGAACAGCGGCGATGAGATGAAGTAAGGCGATGATTGCCAGCAGAGAAAGTAAAGGTGTAATGAAGTTGGTGCGAGGTCTGTTGGTGTGTGGAGCGCCGGTAAAACTCGGCGGAATGCGGTAAACGCGACGCGGCGTCATACCTGTTTGTGGCATTATCTGTTTCTCCTCCTTCTATAGATGAAAGAATGATGGCCCATTTCCAGTCTACAGAGAGAGGAGAAATCAGATAGATCAATGTATGCTCAGGCAGGGGTGGCCTGGCCGCTTAGAATGAACCATTGTCCATTTTGTGGCCCGACGATGTAGTAGCCATTATAGGTAGTTGGTTGTGGCTTATTGCTATCAACGGCCACGAGTGTGATCAGGACTTTGACCGTGCCGTCGCTTAATGGCTGTGTGCCTGTGATGGTGAGAGTAACATGCTGTGTATATTGATAACCTTTCACAAAATTTCGATAGTTTGTAATATCCTTGCGAAGATTATAAGCCCTCTGATATTCATGATGATTAATATAGTTGTAGTATTGTGTGACGACAGCTTCTGCTTGTTGCGCAGGCGTGAGCGTGGATGTCCCTCTTGTAGAGGATGTGGAACTACTATGGCTGAGCCAGGAAAGCATGTTGTGCTGATAGGCGAAGAAGCCCATGGCTCCCAATACGAGCAAGAGGCCGAGAAGAATGAGTATAAGACCGACGGTGCGTCCCCCGCCTCGACCTGACGCGGGTATATCCGTTTGTGGATAAGATGGTGAACTGGGAGTTGCCAGGCCGCTTTGTGAAGGAGCAACCATGTTGTATGGAGTGGAAGGCGGCGCAACGTTTGCCGGGGCTGCGTAACCTTGCCAATCCGCCGGTGAGGTGGCGGCCTGTGTCTGATAAGGATTATAGGTTGGTGGAATGCCTCTGGTCGGAGCCTCATAGCCCCCATATGCTCCCGACGAACGGTTCATTGTCTCTCCCGCGTTATTCCGCAGGATTAATGGGGGTTGCGGGTTAAAATCCTGGCGTGTGGTTTCATAGCCTTGCGGTGGGGCTTGCAGGATGCTTTTGGATGCTACAGTGGGACCATCTGTAGGCAACGCTTCTATCGTTGTACCCTCGCCTGGTTCCGCAATGGCCCCACAGCGGGGGCAACGTTGCATGCCAGGCGCAAGTTGAAAGCCACATTGACCACAGAAAATCATGAGTTGCTCCTTTTTATTTAGTTTCGCATATGCATCCAGATCATAGCATAAAACGGATGTGTGAGAAAGTCTATCCTTGCGATAGAGATACTGCTTCATGTTCCGCGAGGATAGGTACCAGGAGCGCGGGAATAGTATGTAAAGCGATGTTGATCACATCATCCATGCGTTCAACAGGCATAAAGGTCATTGCCCGCACAACCTCGCGTGGCACATCTTCCAGATCGTTCATATTGCGTTTTGGTAGAATAAACGTTTTGATACCCGCTCGATGGGCCGCCAGAATCTTCTCTTTAATGCCCCCGACCGGAAGGACGCGGCCTCGTAAGGTGATTTCACCTGTCATGGCGACATCGCGCCGCGTTGGCCGCTTTGTCAGGGCAGAGATGAGTGCCGTTGCCATTGTGATGCCTGCGGATGGCCCATCTTTCGGAATAGAGCCTGCGGGCAAGTGTATGTGAATATCATACTTTTCATAAAAACGATTCTCTAAGCCAAATTGTTCCGCTCGTGAGCGTGCGTAGGAGAGCGCGGCCTGCGCCGATTCTTTCATGATATCACCAAGCTGGCCGGTCAGGGTAAGATTGCCGCGACCTTCCATTAGCGTGGCCTCGACGGTAATCAGGTCGCCACCGGCACCGGTCCAGGCGACGCCGGTAGCCACGCCGATTTCGTCTGTTTCCTCGGCAATACCGTGATAGTGGCGTTGCGGCCCCAGATAAGTGGGAATGCTCTCAGCCGTCACTTTAGTTTTCGCGCGTCGGCCCTCGGCGGTCTTGCGCGCGATTTTGCGCATGATAGTGGCAATTTCCCTCTCCAGGTTGCGCACCCCGGCCTCGAAGGTGTATTCGTTAATGACACGTAACACAGCCTCATCCTCAAACTCGACTCGCCCCACTTTCAGGCCGTGCTCGTGCAATTGTTTCGGGATGAGGAAGCGACGTGCGATATGCAGTTTTTCGTCTTCGGTATAGCCGGAAAGTTCGATAACCTCCAGGCGGTCGCGCAGTGCTGGCGGGATGGTGTGTAGCACGTTGGCGGTTGTCAGGAAGATGACCTGCGAGAGATCATAGGGTACTTCCAGGTAGTGATCTGAGAAGCTATGGTTCTGCTCCGGGTCGAGTACCTCTAGCAAGGCGGCAGAGGGATCGCCTCTAAAATCAGCGCCGATCTTATCAATTTCGTCCAGCACGAAAAGCGGATTGGTAGTACCGGCCTGCTTCATAGTCTGGAGAATGCGCCCTGGGAGCGCACCGACATAGGTGCGACGATGCCCGCGAATCTCGGCCTCGTCGTGAACACCGCCTAGCGAGAGGCGCACAAATTTACGATTGAGCGCCTGGGCAATCGAGCGTCCAAGCGATGTTTTACCCACGCCCGGCGGTCCCACGAAGCAGAGAATGGGACTGCGCATATTGTCCGAGAGTTTGCGTACCGCAATATATTCCAGGATGCGCTCCTTGACCTTATCCAGACCGTAATGGTTTGCCTCTAAAATTGCCTCCGCCTCTTTCAGATCCAGCCGATCCAGCGTCTTCTGATTCCAGGGCAGGTTGACGAGCCAATCCAGGTAGGTGCGGATGACACCGCTATCGGGGGCAATCGAGGGCATCGCATTCAGGCGTTCCAGTTCTTTCAGTGCGCGTATTTTTACTTCATCAGGCATGCCACTGTTATGTATCTTCTCGCGCATCTTCTGGCTTTCGCTCTGCGATGGGTCGTTTTCGCTTAATTCGTGTTGAATGGCTTTCAGTTGCTCGCGCAAGAAATACTCGCGCTGACTCTTATCGATTTCCTGCTGAACCTGGCTGTGGATACGATTTTCCAGCTCCAGGATATCCAGTTCTTTAGAGAGGAGTTGGCTGAGCTGGTGCAGGCGCTGCTCGACATTGAAGGTTTCCAGTATCTCCTGACGGGTCACAATGGGTAGGTCGAGAGTGGAGACGATAAAATCGGCCATTGCGCCCACATCTTCCAGGTTCATGGCGGTCACGTAGGCATCCTCTGGCAGTAACGGATTAAGTTTCGTACACTTTTCAAAGAGCGCGAGAATGGCGCGACGTAATGCCTCGATAATCATGCTGGACTCAATAACATTGCGTACAACCTCGGCCTGTACGCGCCAGTAAGGGGTTTCCTGAGTGTAAGCAAGACGGCGCATGCGGCGTTGCCCACGTATCAGTACACTGGTATTGCCGTCGGGCATTTTGAGAATGCGTTCAATATAGCCTTCAATGCCGATGGTGTAGGTATCTTCGAGGCCGGGGTCTTCCTGTGCCTCATCAAGCTGGGTGACAACGAAGAGCAAACGATCTTTGTGCATTGCCTCTTCGATGGCCTGGATAGATGCCTCACGTGCTACAAGAAGGGGGACAATAACGTTGGGAAAGAGAACGGTATTACGCACGGGCAGTACCGGTAAATCATATATCTCGCTTTGTCGCTCATTAATAACAAGAGTTTCTTCTATTGTATCTTTGTTATCATCTAATTGTTCCGTGCTGATAACCTCAGTGGCATCCTCCATACGCAACCGATTTCCTCTCAATGCAAATGAAAAGCAGATGTGTTCCTCAATTATAACGTACTATAGCGGATGAGGCAACGAAGGGCCGAGGTTTTTTCTCTTTGGGCTATTGCTCAGAAGGATATAAAATTGGAGAATTTTGCAAGAGGTAATTTTTCATAAAGGGGCGTTAGTGGATTTCATGGCAAATGCTGAGAATAACATTGGCTCAGCACTTGCCACAGTTTGTTAGCAGATGCGGGGCAGAGGATCGCCGACCAGCATATCCAGTACGCGCAGACCGCCGATGTCTGTGCGCAAGAAGACCAGACCTGCCGGTTCGGCCTGCACTTCGCCGATGATGACCGCCTCACGGCCAAGCGGGTGGTTGCGCATGGCGGCGAGCGCAACATCAGCTTTTTCAGGCGCAACGATAGCCAGCAGCTTGCCCTCGTTGGCAATTGTTAACGGATCGAGGCCCAGAATCTCGCACGCGCCGCGCACTTCGGGGTGAACGGGAATGGCCTGTTCGGAGAGCGCAATTGAGACCTCTGAGCCGAGAGCCATTTCATTCAACGTGGTTGCTACGCCGCCGCGTGTGGGGTCTTTCAGGCAGTGGACACCTTCACCGGCGGCTTCAAGCAGAGCGGCGACGAGGGTGTGGAGCGGTGCGGTATCGCTCTGCACGGTGGTATCTATATCCAGCGCCTCGCGGGCCAGCATGATGGCGATGCCGTGATCGCCCACAGGGCCGCTGAGCAAAACTTTATCACCAGGTTGCAATTGGGTCTGTCCAAGCGGCCAGGTAGCGCGCAGCACGCCCACACCGGCGGTATTGATAAAGAGTCCATCGGCCTTGCCGCGCTGGACGACCTTTGTATCGCCCGTCACGATGGTGACACCGGCTTCCTTTGCCGCCGTTGCCATTGAAGCGACGATGCGGCGCAACTCGCTGATGGGGAAGCCTTCCTCCAGAATGAAGGCGGCTGAGAGGTAGAGGGGTTGCGCGCCCGCCATCGCCAGGTCGTTGATCGTGCCATGTACCGCCAGCTTACCGATGTCGCCGCCGGGGAAGAACAGCGGGCTGACCACGTAAGTATCGGTGGTGAAGGCCAATCGCTCTCCCGTGCCGTTGATGCCGAAGGTCGCGGCATCGTCCATCGCGTCAAGCAGCGGATTCGAGAAAGCGGGCGCGAAAACGCCTTCGATAAGGTTGTGGGTCGCCTTACCCCCGCTCCCATGACTGAGCGTGATCTTCTCGTCGCGTAAGTAGAATTTATGGCGACGCGCCTGTCGTGTGCGCTCGATCTTCTTTAACACATCATCGATGTGGTTAGCATCCTGTGGCATAACTATCCTCCATTGTCCTTATAACCCGGCAGGGTGGCAACGCGCAGGAATTAGTCGAGATAGGGCCTACTCCTGTGCTGTGCTAGCTGATGTTTGTAGCACGCTCAGCTTGTGACGCTCAGCAGCCATCGAGAAGCGCCCATAGTTGAAGTAGGCGGCGCAGGCTCCTTCCGGCGACACCATGCAGGTGCCAATGGGTGTTTCGGGCGTACAGGCAGTGCCGAAGACCTTGCACTCCCAGGGTTTGATGACGCCTTTGAGAACCTCGCCACACTGGCAGGCTTTGGGGTCGGCCACACGCAGGCCGGGCACCTCGTAGAGCAATTCAGCATCCCAATCGGCAAATTCGGCACGCAGTTTCAGGGCGCTGTGCGTGATGAAGCCCAGGCCGCGCCACTCGAAGAAGGGGCGTAGCTCCATTGTGCGCGCCATCGCCTCCAACGCCTTGACATTTCCCTCCGGGCGCACTACGCGCGCGTACTGATTCTCGACCTCTGAACGGCCCTCTCTGATCTGTTTCACGATCATGTAGACGGATTGAATGATGTCGAGCGGCTCAAAACCGGCGATTACCACCGGCTTGCGGTAGTCGCGGGCAATGAAGTTGTAGGGGCGCATGCCGATGACCATGCTGACATGGCCGGGGCCGACGAAACCGTCCAGGCGCAGATCGGGCGAATCGAGAATAGCTTTAATGGCCGGAATGATGGTCACGTGATTGCAGAAGACGGAGAAATTCTTGATCTTTTCTTCGCGCGCGCGTAACAAGGTAACAGCGGTAGAGGGCGCGGTGGTCTCAAAGCCGATGGCGAAGAAGACCACGCGGCGATCAGGGTTCTGGCGTGCCATTTTGAGCGCGTCAAGTGGGGAGTAGACGAAGCGCACGTCGGCCCCCTCGGCCTTGGCGTCTAGCAAGCTGCCGTGCGAGCCAGGGACGCGCATCATATCGCCGAAGGTAGTGAAGATGACATCATCCATGCGTGCGATGGCAATGGCATCGTCAATGCGCCCCATTGGTAGCACGCAAACGGGACAGCCCGGTCCATGCACAAGGTCGATGTTAGGGGGTAGGACATCCTCGATGCCGTGCTTATAAATGGTATGCGTATGGCCGCCGCAGACCTCCATCAATTTAAGCGGTTGATCGTTGCTCAGTCTGGCAATCTCTTCTGCTATGCGTTTCGCCAGTTCAGGATCGCGGTACTCGTCGATGTACTTCATAGTCATAATTGCTACCTCATTCTTTTGAGTAGGGTGTGGACAATCTCGAACAGTGCGTGATAGACGGTGGCCTGGGCCTCCTGGATGCGTGGAACGTGGTCGCCAGGAGCGATGATACAATGATCGACGGCGGGAGAACGGGCTGTTTTGCCACCATCGTAGCCGGCCAGCCCGATGGTCAACATGCCTTGCTTTTTCGCCTGTTCCAGCCCGACCAGCACATTGGCTGAATTGCCACTGGTCGAGATGCCGACAGCAATGTCGCCGTGCCGTCCAAAGGCGATGATCTGACGCGCGAAGACGTTCTCGAAACCGACATCATTCGCCACACCTGTGATGACGGAGATATCGTTGGTGAGCGCGATGGCGGGCAGTGGTGGTGTATTGGCGAAAGGTGGGTTGAGTAGTTCAGCTACCAGGTCCTGCGCGTCGGTAGTGCTACCGCCATTGCCGAAGGCCAGCAAGGTTGCGCCGTCAGCAAAGGCTTTCGCCATCGCCTGACCGACAGCGATAAGCTGCTTACCAGAGCGAGCCAGCGTGGCCTGACGCAACGCAATGATTTCGTGACACTTCTCCAGCGTTGAATGTTGCACCTGGGCCAGCACATCATCGATGCTGGCCTTGCCGCCCTCGAAAAGGAAGGGATAAAACAGGCGGTCATACTCGGAGCCTTCAGTGTCATGCATGGGGGGCCTCTTCTAGCAAAGCAATCGCAACGCCGCCATGCACCAGGAGCGTAGCACCTGGCGCGACATGCTCTATTAACGTAATATCAACCTCTTCTTCGTTGCCATCAACTTCTACGCGCGCCAGTCCTCTGCCCTCTTCAACGTGCAGTACCCTGACATATATGGCCTCGTCGGAACAGGTGATACAGTGTCCCTCGGCATCCAGTTCACAGGTCGGGCCACTAAAGATTGCCAGTCGCTCAGGAGTGCGTGTCAGGCGCGTCTGCTGCTTCTCTTCTTCAGAATCCATCACAGTAATCCCTCGTGTTCAAAGAAAATATGCACCAGTTCCCATAAGACGTGATAGAGAGTTTCATGTGTTTCCTGCACAACGAACGGGTCATGTGAGCGAACGATGAAACAGAAATCCATTTCGGAGCGCGCCAGCAAGCCGCCGTCGCCGCCAGTCAGCCCCAGGGTGAGCATGCCCAGTCTCCTGGCTTCCTGCAATGCTGCGACCACGTTGGCACAATTGCCATCTAGCGAGAAGCCCAGCGCCATGTCTTGCGGACGACCAAGCACATGCAGCAGTTGAGAGAACGCTGGCCCATGTTCCTGGCCCATCATCAGTCCGCTCAGCGTCGCGCTATCGTTGGTGAGGGCCAGAGCGGGCAGGGCGCGTTTGCCAACAATCACCGGATGGACGAACTCGACGGAGACGTGCTGGGCATCGGTCGCGCTGGCCCCATTGCCGAAGGCGAGCAACCGCCCACCTTGATGGAAGCGCTGCGCCATCGCCCAGCAAGCTCTGGCGATGCGCTCGGCCTCGGTCGTAAAGAAGACCTGTGGTACCGAGGTACTCAGTTCAAAGCGCCGCGCCACCAGTGCTGTCAGGTCTGGTTGTGCCTGTTCCGGTGTGAGAGCGTCCATAAAGTCACCTCACTCAATCTGGCTCGAATGGAGCATGTCGAGTTCGTCAATGTAGCCCTGGCCGAAGAGTTGCAAGGCTTTCATCGTTTCGTGTGCCTCATGTTCGTCGATTTTGCTCATGGCGAAACCCACGTGAATCAGTACCCAATCGCCCGGCTCAATGCCCTCCGGGCGCACCAGCGCAATGCTGACGTTGCGTTTGACGCCGGACACATCGACTTTGGCGATGGAATTAGCGTCGTCCACGATGTCTACAATTTTACCTGGAATGCCGAGACACATATCAACCTCCTTGTGTTGTTTAAATGTATCGTCTTTAGACCATTATAAGCCATCTTGTATGCGTTTACCCGCGACGGCCAGTTGACCCAGGCTGAGTCCACCGTCGTTAGGGGGTACACGTCGATTGAGATAGACCCGAAACGCCATCTGCTCCAGCCGCTTATGTAGTTGTTCCAGCAAGAGCCGGTTCTGGAAGACACCACCGCTAAGGGCAACCTCGTTCAAACCGCTCTGTTCACGGATGCCGAGGCAGGTCTGAGCCAGTAGCTCAGCCAGCGCGTGATGAAAGCGTGCGGCGATCTGTGGGAGTGGAACACGCTGCTGAATATCGCTGACGACGGCACGGATCAGCGGTGTGACGTCCAGAATCATAGGTATATCGTGCTTTGTGGGTATTGTGATCGAGGGCGTCGTGGATGATGGCTGGCATGAGGGCGTCATAAATGACGCCCCTACGGCCAGCATTTCTAGCTCGATGGCGGCCTGTCCTTCGTATTGCACTTCGCTGCGCAGGCCCAACAACGCAGCGACGGCGTCGAATAAACGCCCCAGGCTGGAAGTCGGCGGGCAGTTGAGGTTGCGCTCGATCATCTGTGAAAGGGTATGCCACTTTGCACGGTTCAATTGCTGCACAAAGGGAATATCCAGCGATAGGAACTGATTGCCGTAAGTATGCGCGAGATATGCCGCCGCCATACGCCAGGGCTGGTGAATAGCCTGTTCGCCGCCGGGCAGGGGAACATAGGCGAGATGCGCCACGCGCTCAAAGTCCGCCAGGTCGGCGATCATGATCTCGCCGCCCCACACCGCGCCATCGGTGCCGTAGCCGGTGCCGTCGGCGGCCACACCGATGACCGGGCCGCTGATACCATGCTCAGCCAGTACGCTGGCAATATGGGCATGGTGGTGTTGCACGCCGATTTTGTGCGGGATGCTCGTATCAAGCGCGTATTTGGTTGCCAGATATTCAGGATGCAGGTCGTAGGCCACGGCGGTAGGAAAAATATCAAAGAGGCGCTGGAAATGGACGATACCTTCCCGGAAAGAGGTCAGTGTCGCCAGATTTTCCAGGTCGCCGATGTGATGGCTGACGAAAGCCTGCCGTCCTTTGCCCAGGCAGAAGGTATTCTTGAGATGGCCGCCGCACGCCAGTAATGGCTCTGGCAACTCAAAGGCCAGGCTAATCGGCTCCGGCGCATAGCCGCGCGAACGGCGCAAGAACTGTGTCTGTCCTGCCACAATACGCAGCACGGAGTCATCGCAACGCATATGAATGGCGCGGTTATGCGTCAACATACCATCCGCGATGCTGGCTAAGCGTTGTCGAGCGTCGTCGTCCTTGTAAGCAATGGGTTCTTCGCTGAGGTTGCCGCTGGTCATCACCAGCACCGGTGGTCGCTGGCCTTTCGTGATGTCGGCAAAGGCGTGCAGCAGCAGGTGATGCAGGGGTGTATAAGGCAGCATAATACCGAGCGTGGTATGATTGGGCGCGACGGCTGGGGCTACCGGACAGGTAGCAAGCTGGTCAAGCAGAACAATAGGCCGCTGACGGGATTGCAGGAGCGCCGCTTCGGCCTGGCTCACGTGACAAAGCTGGCGTGCCGTCGCCAGGTCGGGCACCATCAGCGCAAAGGGTTTGGCCTCGCGGTGTTTGCGCTGGCGCAGACGTTGCACAGCCTCAGCGTTGAGGGCATCACAGGCCAGGTGATAACCGCCCAAGCCTTTGATAGCCAGGATTGCACCTGCCGCGAGCCGCCGGGCTGCAAGCGTGATGAGTTCAGCATCTCTTGCGGAATTGTCTGGTGGCTGTTCAGTAGACCAGTTCTGCAAGGAGACATGGGGGCCGCAGACGGGACAGGCGTTGGGCTGAGCGTGGAAGCGCCGGTTGAGCGGGTCGCTGTATTCGGCCTGGCAGTCAGGGCACATGGGAAAGACGCGCATTGTCGTCTTATCGCGGTCGTAGGGCACGTCCAGCACGATGGTGAAGCGTGGGCCGCAGTTAGTGCAGTTGATGAAAGGATAGCCATAACGTCGGTCGGTTGGGGTGAAGAGTTCGCTCAAGCAATCGTCGCAGGTGCTGGTATCGGGCGAGATGAGCGTGCGCCGCTCGCTACCTTGCTGGCTATGCTCGATGGTAAACGTGTGTTCGTTGCGTGGTATAAGCTGCTCGCTGACCACGCTATCGATACGCGCCAGAGGCGGAGTTTCCGCACATAAGGCGCGTTGGAACTCATCAAGCTCTCTACTTGTTCCCTCGATCTCAATAGTGACACCGTTGCTATCGTTGAGGACGAAGCCGCTCAAACCGAGGCGTATTGCCAGGCCATAGACGAAAGGCCGAAAGCCGACGCCCTGCACAATACCCTGGACAAGAATGCGCCGCCGTTGAATTGTCGCACCTGTGTCGGAGATCATAGCTCACACTTCTTCCTTGCCAGCAGTCTGCTTGTGTATCACCGTCATGAGCCAGTCGCACCAGGCGGTCAGGCCCTCACCTGTGCGGCAACTTAGCTCAAAGATGCGCAGTGAGGGGTTGATTGCCAGCGCCTGTCGTTTGACCTTTGCGATGTCGTAATCGACATAGGGTAGCAGGTCGAGCTTGTTGATGACCATTGCTTGTGCGACCGCGAACATCTGTGGGTACTTGGCCGGTTTCTCGTCGCCTTCGGTCGTGCTGGTAATGACAACGCGCGCATCCTCGCCCAGGTCCCAGGTTGCCGGACAGACCAGGTTGCCGATATTCTCGATGAAGAGCAGGTTGACGCTCCCCAGGTCGATCTGTGCCAGGGCATCACGGATCATGTGCGCTTCCAGGTGGCAGGCCCCGCGCGTGTTGATCTGCACCGTCTCTGCTGCGCCCGCCGCCTCGATGCGTTCGGCATCGGCGCTGGTTTCGATATCGCCCTCGATAACGCCCACACTGATCTGCCCACGCAGTTGCTCGATGGTGCGTTCCAGCAGAGTGGTCTTACCCGCGCCGGGCGCACTCATCAAATTAATGGTGCAAATCTTGTGCGCCGCCAGCTTCTGTCGAACATCCCGTGCGACAGTATCGTTGGCCGCCAGAATATGTTGTGCAATCGTTACTTTTGGCACAAGAGCTATCCCTTTCAGTGGATGCCATAAGCAATTTAGTGATCCAAATCGGTAATAACCCCATCTCGTAGGGGCGTGATGATGAATTCTCACGCCCGAATCTGGTGTCCCGTAGGGGCGTCATTCATGACGCCCTGAGAGCGGTTCGACGGGCAAACAGGGCGTCATGAATGACGCCCCTACGGGGTTTCGATCTCCATGTCAAGTATTTCAAGTTCGGTGCCGGAAACGATCTGCCCTGACCATTCTCCACAGTCCGGGCATATAGCTACGAAATTGGTGACGGCGAACTCGTGGGCGCAGTGCCGACACCATGCCCGATGAGGTACCGTATCGATCAGCAATTGTGCCCCTGTTAAGAGGGGATCGAGGCTAGCAAGCATCTCGAAGCAGAATGTCAATGAATCGGTCACGATACCGCTGGCCTCGCCGACCTTGAGGTGTACATTTTTGACACGAGCGGCCTGACATTCGGTGGCTTTCGCTTTAAGCGCATCTACCATGCTTTCCGCGATAGACAATTCGTGCATGTTCACCAGCCTCTCTACTGATGAATGATCTTACATGGAGCGTAAGCGCCGATACCGTCGAATATCGGGTAGTAGCAACGCTGTGGCGATAAACGCAAGAATGACGAGTACGATGATTACGATCAGTAACACTGTTAACCAGCTCATCATTCCGTTCCTTTCCCTGCACTAATGGCAGCCTGCTCGTGTCAAAAACGTTCAAACATGCACTACATTTGCATCATCCGCTGATAGCGCCGGATGTCCGGCATTAACTGCCGGATCAGCCATGCCGCGAAGAGGACACCTATCACGAAGAGCAAGAATTTAAACATGGTTGTTTTCCTTTCCGAGAGAGCGTGAAGCATCACACTCCTATAGTAAGCAATTGGTCAACGAGTTTGTCAATCAATTGGACGGCTTCATTGATGGCGGCCTGTACCGGTTCACTCAGGCCCATCTGCATCTCTTCGTTAGCTTCCGAGGCGCTGCTGGAAGGTTCGCAGCCGACAAGCAGCGTGCGAATGGGGGGTGCGCCCAGCGTTCTGGCAAGGGCGAGAACCTTTACCGGGTCCATGCTGTGACCATCTATTACTATGCGACTGATGTGGATACCTTGCCCCGGCTGTATGGCCGCTACATCCGGTTCGATGAGGTACAGTGTGCCGGGTTTACCTCCACGTGGCACGGCATCAACCATGATGAGTGCATCATAGTTGTTGTCAAGCAGGGTGTAGGCCAGTTCGATACCGCGAATACCGAAATCAACGACCTGGACAGATGGTGGATAGCGCCGTTCCGTTCTGTTTGCCAGGCGGCGGGCCACCTCAACCCCGAAAGCATCATCACCCAGAAAGATGTTGCCGATGCACGCGATCAAGATGCGCGGGGGGAGCGATGTCTGTGGACTGTCACTCATAGTTCCCTCCGTGCTGCTGTTGAGCTATCGTCCAGCGGTTCCACCTCTTGCGGGAAAAAATAGAAACGGTGTGCAGGCAAAATACGCTCATCCCATTGCTCGCGGCCAGGGTCGTCATCTACTGTGACGACCAGATAGAGGCGGTTCTCGAAATCTTGCTGAATGGCTTCGACACGCGCCGTCTTGCCTGCCAGCAGCATATCGAAGGCGTCGGCCCGCACCTGCGGATGGAGGCGGACACGACTACCTGCCTTCACCTCCTGTCCATCAATCATGATTGAGACCGGGGGCGGATAATCCTCGCCCGAATAGGCCCTGTTGGTCGTGTTATCGGTTATAAAGGAAGGAACTTCTGCCTGCCGGAAGCTATTGAAGGTTGGGATAGAGGTATCTGCCTGCATGCTGGTATGAAAGTTGCGGATCGTGCCGTGCAGTTGTTTGAGTTGTTCTGGCGTCAGCGCCTCTACCCGTTCCAATAGTTCACGAGCGCGTTGATCGCCGCGTCGTATCTCCTCCTTTTCTTCATCGGATAACGTCATAATACGCAAAATCAGGATTTCATCGATCTCTGTACCATCAAAGAGCGGGCCGGGGCTTTCTGGCGCGATCTGAGGATAGTCGTAGAGAATAATCGGCGATGAGAGCATGCTATCCCGTTCACCCTCGTTGCCGACCAGCACCGGCCATGTCTGGTGGTTCTGGCATGTCTGGGCGGCTTCCCGCAAGGCTTCAGGAGGGTCCATCAGCGAGATGAAGCTACCCTCATGTACTTGCAGGATGGTATGGGTAGAAACGAAGCTGTGACGCATGACTGTGTACTGGCTGGCTAGCGAATCGGTGTGCGGCGTGCGATTCTCGATGCGAATGCGCAGTTTATACAGGTCTGGCCCGACCACCTCGGCGGCGATGCTGACCATACCTGTGAGCGCCTGTTGCTCACGTATCACAGTAGTAGCATCGCTACCGTCTTTCTCAACGATACGCCCGCCGGGAATGGTGATCTCGACCAGCCTGGGTTGCGCGGCCAGTTCGGCCAGGGAGAGGTTCAAGGCGACCACCTCGCGTTCGATGCCTTCCTCCCAGGGTTCGTTCGCCATGCGACTGGCGATGCTCCACTCGTGATCGTTCGTCTGCTTCGCCGTATCTTTCGTGCCCTCGGCCTGCTCTGTGGTGCGAACGAGCAGGTGCAGGAATCGCACGTAGATGTCGAGCGTGGTCGTCAGGGAGCCTGTGACCAGGCATTCCGTTTGCATGTGCCATGGCTCAATTTCGCCGTTCGCCTGGCTGTATGCCTGTGGATAGACCACACCGAACGTCCAGCGCCGCCGATTTTTGATGGCCGTGTGTCGATATGGATAGAGAAGATAGCCCTCGTAGAGAACTGCGTTGGCTATTTCTCGCATCTGCTCTATCTTCATGGTTGCACCTCTTCACCACTTGTGTGTAGCAGGCGTAATACGGTTTCTTCCCAGGTAGGTAGCCCTTGCCTGACCTTGTACTGATAGAGTTGATCGAAGACGTTTTTTTGTAGACGTAGCCAGGTGCTGTTAGGATAGTAGCGCGCGATCATCTCCTGCCAGAGTGCGACTGGCATATTAAATGCTGCCTCCTTTGACCAGGGGATTTGCGCCACCTGAAGCTGTCCTTCTTCATTCTCATAAAAAATGGTACCGCTAAAAAGGAAATCAAGGGGGATATCGCCATCTTTAAGCGCGTAGAAATACTTTGTACTGGCGATCTCAAAGTCGTAGGTACATGGTGCTGGTAGATCGGCAATGGTGTTGTCAACGAATTGCTGGACAACCGTGTTGGTGTGCATCCAGAGTAGGGAGCGCAATGTGTCGGCCCAGCGGTCTGGCGGGCCGAAGAGTTCCAGCAGACCGATCTGCTCATCACTGCTATAGCGTCTTCGTGTTACGGCGAGACGAATCTGGCTACGCAGCATGATCGAGGAGATGCGTTCCTGGGCAATTTTGTTGACAATGCTCACTTTGAATGAGAGCATTGGTGCGGCGGCAAAAGGTGGAACCTCGGCTTCAACGATTTGAAAGCTCAGGTCTGGCATTAGACGCTCCTCCCCAGTGAAGTGCTGGTTTTTGTTCGTATCTCCGCAAAAAAGGCATCGATGGCCTTCCAGACCTCTTCGCCACCGCTTAGCCCGCGCCAGAGGGTGCGAATCAAGCCGACAAGCTGGTAGCAGGCGTCGATGGGCACAATAGTATACTCGTGTGTGCCACGCAGACGATTGACTAGCAGCGCCTCTACATCGGGTTGCAGTGTGCGCAGGGCGGTATTGCTTTCCACGAAAGTCTGCCAGCACTCCAGGTTAAGCAGCGATTCCGTTGCACCCGCCGGGCTGGGATAGAAGGCCACGGCGCGCCCGGCCTCACTATTGTAGAAGATATAGGCCATGCCCACTGGAATCATCAGTTCGTCCCATCGTTCATCGATCACCTGACTGTCCGTCAGGGAAAGATAGCGTGTTGGAATAACGCGATACTTGTTGCCTTTGTGGCTTTCGCCGCCCTCACGTCCGAAGAGCAAAGAACAGGCGTTACAGGCGCAGACAACGGTATGGTCTGGCAATGCCAGCAGGTGACGATGCTGCTCTGGTATCACGGTGTTGCAAAACTCGCAGTGTTCCAGCACCAGGCGCGGTGGCTCCTGTTTGCGCGCAAAGCGGCTGAGCGCTCCGATGGGAGCCATGTTGCGCGGGCTATCGTTCTGGTTTGAAAAGGACGCGGCCATGCTATTTTACCTCATCTCGTGGACGCGACAGAATTCTGTTGCCGTTTGCGCGGCACGAACGTGACCCGCATCGCCTGCCCACCTGAACGAGCTGGTTCAACAACGCCCTCGACCTTGAGATCGTCCAAGTCCGGCGCGACGCGGTAAATGGTCTCCTCGATGCGCTGCTTGAGGGTGAGCGTTGAGGCAGCGCAGCCATTGCAACTGCCTTCAAGGCGCAGGTAGGCTACACCGTCCTCGACCCGCAACAGCTCTACGTTGCCGCCATGTGATTGCAGATAGGGCCGTACCTCTTGCAGCGCCTGCGTAATGCGCTCCTCAAGCGAAGTTGGATGCAATCCATGCAGCAATAAGAGCGAGCTAATCAAATCGTCGTTGGCCAGGGAAGCAAGTAGCATCTGACCGCTCTCGGCCTGCGTTGCCAGTGCGAGGATGCGGGCCAGGGCCTCTCCATACATATCCAGCAATGCCTGAAGTAGCTCTTCAGTGGTAGCGCGGGCCTGGGGATCGGGGAACTGAGAGACGGCCTGAATCAGTGCCTCAATACGTTCAGCCCGTTGCTGATGTTCCTGTAAATCTTGCTGCATAAACGCATCCCTCCCTCATCAGGCTATGATACAACAAAATAAACTAGATATCTCGTAGAGACGGGATTGATCCAATTGCACCAGTGGCTTATGTAACCAGGCCGGGTCAATATTGCCTGGAATCCTGTTCCCCCATGTTATGGAACGGATTGGTCGTCGGACGAGATCGATCCCGTTCCTACGAGATTCTATTGTGAAAGTCCTCAACCTGTTCCTACGGACGAGGTAAATCGATCCCTAGATGCCGAAGGTTGGTGAATGAACGAGATCAAGCTCTTTCCCTTCACCCAGGTACATGTGGACACCACACGGCAAGCAGGGGTCGAAGCTGCGCACTGCGCGCATGATGTCGATGCCCTTGAAGTTCTCCGGGCCGTTCTCCTCGAAGATGGGGGTGTTTTGCACCGCGTCCTCGTAGGGGCCAGGAGTGCCATAGATATCACGCACGCTGCCGTTCCAGGGTGTTGGCGGATAGGGATGATAATTGGCAATCTTGCCATTCTCGATCACCAGATGATGGGAAAGGACGCCACGTACTGCTTCGTGGAAGCCGCAACCAATGGCCTCTTTCGGTACCGTGAAGCTGTTCCAGGTCTTGGTGCGTCCCGCGCGTATCTCGGCCAGCGCCTTGTCCAGGCAGTACAGGGCAATAGCGGCTGAATATGCCTGGAAGTAGGTGCGAGCGCGATCACGCTCGATGGCGTTGCTCCATTGCGGCACGTGCCACTCAAACTGCATCTCCGGCTTATTCGCGGTTTTGGGCAAGGTGATCTTTACGCTATGGCCGGTGGCATCGATGAGGCCGGGAATATGCACAAGACCGGCCAGCGCCGTTGTCCAGAGGCGAGCGATAGGACCGCCGCCGGTATCCAGCGCCAGATATTCACCTGTACGTTTGTCGTACCAGCGTGGGGACATTGTCCAGCTATATTTGTCGTTGAAGTCGCGTTTCTGAGGTTTCGGCAACGTCGTCTGGTTCCAGGGATGACGCTTGTCAACCGGATTGCCCAGTGGGTCGCGGTCAACAAAGGTGCGCTCATTCTGCCAGTCGTCGTAGTAGGAGTGGCCCAGCAGGATGCGAATGCCCAGGTTGATGTCAACCAGGCTAGTTGTAACCAGCTTACCATCAACCACCACGCCCGGTGTAACAAACATGGCGCGACCCCATTTGTCCATCGTGCGATAATCATAGTCGCACACATCGGGGTCCTGGAATGATCCCCAGCAGCCGAGCAGAATGCGTCGTTGTCCTACTTTCTCATAGCCCGGCAGTGCCTGATAGAAGAAGTCGAAGAGATCATCATGTAATGGCACCATTTTCTTCGTAAATTCGACGTACTTCATCAAGCGCACCAGGTAGTCTGTGAAGACCTGGATCGAGGCGACGGTGCCTACACCACCGGCATAGAGGGTTGAAGGATGGACATGACGCCCTTCCATCAGGCAGAACTGCTCGCGGGTGTAGCGGCTGACCTGCAAGGCTTCGAGATATAGTTCCCCAGTGAAAGGGTTGAAAGCACGCATGATGTCGGCAATGGTGCGATAGCCATGCAGGTGCGCGTGCGGGGCCTCGGTCTTTTGCGCCTTCTCCCACACGCCCGGATTGGTTTCGCGCACCATCTGTTCGCAGAAGTCAACAGCTACCAGGTCCTCCTGGTAGATGTTGTGGTCGAACATGTACTCTGCCGCTTCACCCAGGTTCAGTATCCACTCGGCCAATGCTGGCGGCTTGACGCCATATGCCATATTCTGTGTATAGACGGAACAGGTAGCATGGTTGTCACCGCAGATGCCGCAAATACGGCTGGTGATGAATTGGGAGTCGCGCGGGTCTTTGCCCTTCATGAAGATACTGAAGCCGCGAAAGATAGAGGATGTGCTGTGACATTCTACGACCTTACGCTCATTGAAGTCGATTTTGGTGTAGATACCCAGGCTCCCAACGATGCGCGTGATGGGATCCCAAGACATTTCTACAAGCTGCGGGGCCGGCTTTGGTGACTCACCCCGTCTTATCTCTGTAGCCATGATGCTAACTCCTTATGTGAGGACGCTCTACGTGAACTGCCTCAGTGCCATGTGGGCTTGTAGCCTGTCGTTAGTTCCCGTCGCTTATGCCGCCATGATGGCTCTTTATTGGCGGTGCTTTGTGTCAACTTGCGCAGGTTTCTGATGACGGTGCCATAGATGCCGATAATGCTGGACGAAAGCTTGGCCCCCGGCGGGGTATCCATGAAGGGCATGAATTTGTCGGGAAAACCGGGCATCGTGCAGCCGATACAGATGCCGCCTACATTGGGACAGCCACCCAGGCCGTTCATCCAACCGCGTTTGGGCACATTACAGTTCACGACCGGCCCCCAGCAGCCCAGTTTGACCAGGCATTTGGGCGAGCCATATTCGGTGGCGAAATCGCCAACCTCATAATAGCCCGCGCGGTCGCAGCCCTCATGGACGGTGTTGCCAAAGAGCCACGTTGGGCGTAATGCCTCATCCAGTGGGATCATCGGGGCCATACCTGCTGCCTGATAGAGCAGATACAGCACAGTTTCCATGAAATTATCGGGCTGAACAGGACATCCAGGAACACAGACAATAGGTAGACCTGCCTTCGATTTCCAGTTCCAGCCCAGGTAGTCGGGCAGTCCCATAGCACCGGTGGGGTTATCTTGCATGGCCGGAATGCCCCCGTAGGTAGCGCAGGTGCCTATCGCTATCACTGCCCAGGCTTTCGGCGCTAAGCGATCAATCCACTCGCTGGTGGGGATCGGCTGACCGTTGACGGGATTGGTGCCGAGGGCCGCCCAATAACCCTCGCTTTTGACCTTCTCGTTGGGGATCGAGCCTTCTACGACAAGTACAAAGGGGTCGAGTTCACCCCGTTCGGCCTTATACCACCAGGACATGAAGCTGTCACCAACTTCGTAGGCCAGAACAGGGTTGTGAAGATGGACTCTGGGTAGACCGGGAATGGCCCCCAGTAAGACATCTTCAATGCTTGGCTGGGTCGCAGCGGTAATAGAAATCGTGTCACCGTCACAACTCAAGCCTGCCGTAATCCAGACGATGTGGACGTCTTCCACTCGCGTTCTGGTCGTCATCACGTTTCTCCTTGAGCAGCAGATGCTCGCTAGTTGCTAAGAGGTAGCAGGGAGAGTATGTCGCAGTGGAGTATATCTTTACAGCTTTTCCTTGCGCTCTCTCAGCATCTTCTCTACAGGGACAATACACAGGGATACGGTGGGATACGGTGAGGCAAACAGTCGCCTACAAAGATAGTTCGGTCAACTTTCAGGCAACGCAGAAAGAAGTAAAGTAGGAGTATTAACACGCTGCATCCTTGCGTGCCGGTCAAGCAGTGGCCGGTGGTTTGGATGCGATTTTCTGCATCCCTGAACCTCTATAAACGATACGTTATCAGGTCGAAAACGGATTACGTTGCCATTGTCCTGATTGGCGGATAATCGAATGCGAGATGTAGGTAGGTTTACCGAAAGCTAGTATAGAACTTTTGGGTGGATGAGTGCTACACCCAAAAGGAGGGTTTTGGACATACGAAAGAAGGTATTTTTCTTATTCTATCTTATTTTTTAGATAATGATGAGCTATTAGATATAGATGAGTTAATTTTATATATTCAACAGAGGGGTGATGAATCACCCCCCTACGGGTTAGATGCTGTGTGATTTAGAACCAGCGTCGTCCTCCGCTCACTGAGATCATCTGGCCGGAGACCCAGCGTGCCTGCTCTGAGGCGAGAAAGACGATAACATTCGCGATGTCTTCCGGGTAGCCGACACGGCCCAGGGGTGTATCACGAATGATCTGTGTCTCCAGTTCTGGCGTAATCCAGCCCGTCTGCGTAGGGCCGGGAGAGACGATATTGGCGGTGATGCCGTAGCGGCCCAATTCGGCGGCGGCAGCGCGTGTGTAGGACTCGGCGGCATATTTGCTGGCTCCATACGAGATTTCGTGGAAGAAGCCAACTGCGCCATCAGTGCTGATACTGATGATGCGTCCGCCGCGTAGCCCGCGCTGGATGCGCCTCCGTGCGAACTCCGCAATCAAGAGTGCGATGGCGCGGCTGTTGACTGCGAAATGCGCATCATGACTGGCAACGCTCAGTGCGGCAATGCCGTAGCCTCCTGGTGCGCGCTCGTTATTGAGCAGATCAGGTGGCTCGAAGCTATCGGCGGTGCAGTAATCGGCGTTGTTGACGAGAATATCGACCGGCCCGAAGAGCGCCTCGGCCCGCTCAAAGAGCATAGGAATGATTTCCGGCTGTGCGAGATCAGCCTCGATGGCCTCGACGCGCCCGCCCTGTGCGCGAATAGCCTGCACGACCTCGTCGGCTCCTTGTGCGCGCCGTTCGTCGTAAACTGACAGTGTTGCGGGTGCCTGCTCGTCGGTGCTGTCCTTGAGCGGCGGCATGCGCAGGTAGTTGATGAGAACGGCTGTGCCCTCTGCTGCCAGCGCCTTCGCCGTAGCAGCGCCGATGCCGTGATTGGCCCCTGTAATCAAGGCAACTTTGCCCTGTAATCCTGTCTGTACCATGATTGTGCCAGCCTTTCTTGAGATCAAGCAGCAAGTGATAAGAGTGAAGGTGAAATGTATTGCAGAGCAGATTGGTAGATCTGATCGATAGTACAGGAAGAGCGACATGCAGACACAAGCTTATTGCATAAAAAAATGCCGGTTGAACCGCTAAGGGGAAGGGCAAAAAGCGGAACAGGAGGGACATCGACATGCAGTAAGCTTGCGCAAAGCATTTCATCTGTACTCCAGTACAGACTACCGGAACTCACGAGCGTGAGCTATCTTATCTGCTGTGCGTGCGAGCTTTACTGCCTGCCGTTTGTACCACCCATGAGCGTTGTGTACTCCTTACGGTTCGTTAAGCGAGGTGCGAAAAAGGATACGAAGCAAGTATAGAGTGTGCTGGCTGAAATGTCAAATCTTTTTGCGGCTGAGATTATTAATTGGAGTGTGCTTGATTTTTTCAGGATCACCTCGTATTTTTTCAGGGCTATTTCGTATTTTATAGGGAAGTGTTATGATTGACTACCAGGGAGGGGTACTTATGAATGATCTCGAAGCACCTGTGACAGAAGTAACCGTCTATGCCGACCGCGCCCTTGTCACTCGTAGCGGTCGCATGCACCTCGAAGCCGGGGAACACGAACTGCGCGTCAACGATCTGCCCAAGTTTATCCGCGATTCTCTGCGCGCAGCGGGACGAGGCCCGCGAGGAACACGCATCCTCAATGTCGATGTTACGACGGCTTTCCATAGTCGCCCGCCTGAACGCGAGATGCAGCAACTCCAGGATCAGCTAGACCAGTTGATCCAGCAAAAACAATTGTTGGAAGCTCGTCAAGCTGCGTTAAATGATCGGCGTCAGTGGCTGCGTGCCCTCGGTGAGCAATCCAGGGACTTTGCAAAGGGGCTGGCTCAGGGACAGATGAAGCCCCAGGATTGTGCCGATTTCTTTCGCTTCGCCGCCGAACAGGCCCTGCAAGATGCTGAAGCGGCCCAGGCTTTAGAGCTTGAGTTGAAGCAAGTGCAGCAGGAGATTGACGCCAAAAAACGTGAGCTTGCGCGTAAACAGGGCCGCGCCCAACCCGACCGTCTGGCCGCTATTGTCACGGTCGAGCTATCGGAAGCAGGAGATGTCGAGCTGGAACTATCCTACCTGGTCATGGGTGCCTCCTGGCATCCACAGTACGATGTGCGTGTGCAGATGGCCGACGATGACAGCAAGGGAGAAGTTGAACTGACCTATACCGGTGTGGTGCAGCAATCTACTGGTGAGGCGTGGGAGCATGTGCAGCTTTCGCTTTCTACCGCTCGCCCAAGTCTGGCCGCCATCTTACCAGAGCTTGAACCCTGGTATTTGAACGTCTATGCTCCGGTGCCTCCTGCTCCTGTGGCGGCTGCACAAGCGGCCAGGGGAGTACAACCTTTTGCATTACCTCACCAGTCAGTTGCGATGCCAGCTTCTGTTCCTCCCCCCTCTTTTGATGCTACCGTTATAGGAGCGCCTGTCTCGGCCATGTCCGAAGCGGCAAGCGTTGCTACGGCTACTGTGGAACAAACGGGCACAGCGCTTGTCTTCCGCGTTGGTCGCTCCGTCGATATTCCATCGGATAATTCACCGCATAAGACCACTATTGCGCGTGACCGTCTACCCTGTACTTTCGATTACGTGAGTGCCCCGGCCATCGAGGGGAGCGTCCACCTGCGTGCCGCCATCGTCAATACCACTGAGCGCGTGCTGCTGAACGGTGACGCGAGCATTTTCTTGAGTGGCGAATATGTTGGCACCACGAAGATCAAGACGATATCCCCTTCTGAAACGTTCAAGATATTCCTGGGTCTCGATGACGGCATTAAGGTGAAGCGCGAACTGGTCGAACGCAGTGTTGACAAGGGTAGCGTCTTACAAAGTGGTGTGCGCCGTATCACCTACGCCTATCGCATCACTGTCCATAACTATGCTCATTCAACCAGAAATATCGTGATCCGTGATCGCTTACCGGTTTCGCAGCATGAGAAGGTCAAGGTCAAAATCCAGCACATTCAACCCCAGCCCAGAGATCACACCAGGTTGGAACTCGTCGTCTGGCAGTTTGCTCTCGTGCCCGATGCCGAACAAAAGATTGAATACCAGTTCGTGGTGGAGCATCCGCAAGATATGAAGGTGATAGGACTGCCGTAGGATAGGCCAGGGTTCTCCTCGTGCAGTGCAGTCACAAGATGCCATCGAACATAAGCTAGTGTAAGGCATGCCTGGCTGCAAGCACGACTATCCTTCAGTTGTCGTATAATGAACCAGAACTTTCACAGGATGAATGATACCGCGACTCATCTGCTCAAACGTATCGATCAGGTGATTCGCGGTGATTTCATAGTCAAATAGTTTTACAAGCAGGTGGCCTTGCTCTGGTACCACATGATTGAAGAACCAGTGGGCGTGCTGTTGATAGTCAAGGCCATCGCTTGAGGCGATGATGGTCAGTTCCTTTTCGTGGAAGGCTGGTGCGAGCGTGAGCGGTTCGCTATTGCCATCGGAGAGGACACAGAGTCGTCCGTGCGCGTTTAACTTTTCCTGTAGCAACTGGAAAGCACTGTTGTAACTTGAACATTCAAAGCCTACAGGATAGTGCGTTGCATCTTCTTGTGCTTCTGTGGGAGTCAGGACTCTTCGCGCACCAAAAAGTGTTGCTAGCTCGCGTCGCTGTGCCCCTGGCTCAACGATATCAACGTCCAGTATGGCTCTGGCTTTCAGCATTGAAAGTGTCAACAGGCCAATCGCGCCTGCACCGGTAATGAGGATTGCTTCATCTGACCGAGGTGCAAGCTTGCCAATACCTTTGCTGACGTCACAGGTGAGAATGCTTAGAAGAGCTAGTGCATCCGAGATATGCTCTGGTATGGCAATGGCTCTGGCGGCAGGTACAATGGAGTGAGTGCGGTGCCCGTAAAAGGACACGATACGCGCTCCGACGTGAAGCTGTGGGTGTGATACAGCTTCGCCCATTGTCAGAATGATACCAACGCTTTCGTAGCCCGTCATGCGCGGGAAATGGGCCGCGTGACGGCCTCGATAGGTGCCACGATATTCTGCCAGTTCCGCGCCAATACTGATGGCACCGGTCGTGGTCTGCACGAGAAGCTCGTCGGACTGCGGTGCAGGCAGCGTCTCTGTGTGCCATTGAAGTTGCCGGGGTGCAGTAAGAAGCAATGAGCGGGTCTGCACTCGTGTGTCCTTTAGCTTAGCTTAGAAGGAATGCTCGCAATGCCTGATAGGTCTCTTCGGGAGCTTCTTCCGGCAAGAAGTGGCCGCAAGGGAGGGCCTGTCCGCTGACCTGCTCGGCCCGTTCGCGCCACACGGATAGCACATCGTACTTGCGCCCGACGAAGCCGCGCTCGCCCCAGAGAACGAGGAGCGGACAGCGCATCTTTTGCTGCATGTCCTCTTCATCGTGTTGCAGGTCAATGGTGGCAGAAGCGCGGTAATCCTCGCAGGTGGCATGGATAGTGGCCGGGTCGCTAAAACAACGGATATACTCCTCGACTACCTGTGGATGGAAAACATCGGGCGTGCCGCTCCAGCGTTTGAGAGCCGTTTCGACGAAGTAGTCAGGAGCATTTTCCAGCAGCTTCTCCGGCAAGTCATAGGGCTGAATCAGGAAAAACCAGTGAAAGTAGACGGTGGCGAAGAGGCGGTCTGCCGTCTGATACATCATGTAGGTGGGTGCAATATCGAGCAGCGCCAGCTTCTGCACGCTTTGTGGATGGTCGAGCGTCATGCGATGAGCGACGCGCGCGCCGCGATCATGGCCCACGACGAAAAATTTGTTATAGCCGAGTTGAGCCATCACGTCGATCATGTCCTGAGCCATCGCGCGTTTAGAGTAGGTACTGTGGTCATCTTTGCCGAAGGGCTTGGAGCTATCGCCATAGCCACGCAGGTCGGGCGCAACGACGGTGAATTCCTGTGCGAAGCGCGATGCAACAGCGTGCCACATCAGGTGTGTTTCGGGATAGCCATGTAGCAGCAGGAGGGGAGGGCCATCGCCGCCTTTTGCCAGGTGGATGGTGACTTCATTTGTTGCAATGTCCATTGTCGTGAAATGGTCGAACACTTGAAAACCTCCTCATCCTGCTGCGCAGGGCGTTGGTTTAGAGCTTGCAGGCCGTTGTATCGGCGGCTCGCTGTGCCCACAACTGTTGGGCGCGTCTCTGTTCGTGTGCAAGAGCCTGTGACCAGTGGCCTTGCTGTATCTCAACGTGTTGTACACTCAGTTTGATAGCCCGTTTGGCACCTGCTAGCAATTGTACCATGTCTACAGGCACCTCGGCTATATCCATGACCTCAGCGTGTCCAGAAATACAGACGACGCACTGCTGCGTATAATCGGGGATGAGCAGAGTCGCAACCCCGGTCTCCAGGATGTTGCCAATGGCTTCAAAGGCACCATTGCCTTCATAATCTGGCAGTAGTACGATACCGCTGGAGGCACCAGGGTAGGGAGGAAGCGAGACAAGAAAACCAGGTGCCCCGCCTCGATGGTTGATGGCGCATTGTCCCTCCTGACTAACGGTGCAGAGGAAGCAGAGGCTTTGCCGCTGAATAAAATGGTGGATGGCCGGTGTAAGAAGCGTTTGTGCCTCTTGAGACCGCAGTTTAGCACTAACTGTTGAGCTGTTGGCCGGTACTGTCAATCCTGGAACATGGGTTTTGATGTATTTGGCGCAGTGAAAGAAGGCTTCATGAACACTGAGCTGGAGGGTCGTTGCAGGGCGTATCTGTAGAAAGGAGAAGAGACCGCGTCTACCGGGGAGAAGATGAGCCGGGCCTTGCACGCAAAGGCGCTCCCGTGTGGCGTGTGAGATAAAGAAGAGTCCCAGCCGTGTCTCCTGCCCTTCTCGTAATTGTTGATCGAGTGCGCTGATGAGGCAAGAGGCCGCAGCTTGTTGGTCGAGGTGGAGCAGGCAGGTATGTGAGTCGGGAGCATGAGCGAAGCCAGGCAGTCCGAAAGTCAGTGTACCGCAGAGTTCGTGCTGTAAACCGGGGCCAGCAATAACGCAAAGGGTCTGCTGGGCAATAAAGTGTTGCATTGGCTCGGTCAGAACGCTGGTTTTTTTCTTGTCAAAAGCTGCACCACTGTCATGAGTGTTCCAGCGCGTCCGTGCCCATTGTCTACCTGTAGATGTTACTATTGAGAGCTTCATGGGCTACCTTTCTATTCTCCAAAGTATTCTGATGGCCTGCTGATTAGATTACAAGAGAATCGCGTATATAAGATACTCTTCCTTTACAAAGAGGTACTTTTATCCTATACAAGCACAGCAATTAGCTTGTCAAAAGCGAACATTCGTGCTATTCTCGCACTAACACTGTCATTGGCCCTTAGTTATGACGGAAAATGAATGATATGAAGCAAGAGGATAGCGGCGAAATCCCGCAAAGGGGAACACTTTTGCGTCGCGCTCACGCTCTGTTGGAGAGCCGGGGTGAGGCAACGCCGGAGTCGCTGCTGATACAGTATCTTTTTGGAGCTGGGGATAAGCCACAACCCTTCTGGACGCTGCTGTTGCGACAAACGCTAAACAGCTCTGCATTATTTGAAAGTACAGGCGAAACTGGTGGGGGTGGTGAACAACTCTGGGCGTTGAAACAATGGCGCAACACGCGACAATTGCTGACTGACGTGGAGTTTGTGGTGCTGGATACCGAGACGACGGGCTTGCGTCCGGGGCCGGACCGCGTAATCGAGATTGCCGGCGTGCTGGTGCGTGGCGGCGAGATCAGGGACACCTTTCAGAGCCTGATCAATCCAGAGCGCCGCATTCCTCTCTTTATTAGCCAGTTTACCGGCATTTCGCAAGAGATGGTCAGCAGTGCACCAACAGCGAAAGAGGTGTTGCCCTTATTTCTGGACTTTATCGATGGCACGACGGTAGTCGGGCATAACATCGGTTTCGATGCCGGTTTTCTAGCGTATGAAGCAAAATTGCTTGGTACAACCTTTCCTCTTGACGGGTTGGATACCATTCCACTGGCGCGGCGTTTCCTGCCTGATCTCAAACGTTTCAAGCTAGCGTTGGTAGCGGAGCATCTCGGTATTCCGACGAAGAACAGGCATCGCGCCCTGGGCGATGCCGAAGTGACCGCACAGGTCTTCTTGCGTATCCTCGAAAGAGCGCAGCAGGAGGGCATCCTGACGCTCGAACATCTGCGAAAACGCCTGCTGCTACCGGTGGCCTGGAGTGGCGATATTGAGCAGGCGACCGTTGCCGGTGGCAGAAAACGCGCCGGCGGCGTGGATGGCAAACTGGCGGACGCGACCATCATGACCCGCCCGACGGGTAGCCTGTTTCTCAATCCTGCCTGGCGGCGCGATTTTCCTGCCCGCCCTGGCGTCTATTTGATGAAGGATGCCTCTGGACAGGTGATCTATGTCGGCAAGGCCAGGTGCTTGAAAGATCGCCTGGCCTCGTATTATAATCAGCCGCTGGGCTATACGCGCAAAATGGACGGGCTGTTGCAGAACGTCAAGGAGATTGAAACGCGCGTATTGGGATCAGAGTTGGAGGCGCTCTTGGTTGAGTCGCAACTGATCAAAGAATTGCAACCAGTTTATAATGTGCAGTTGCGCAACTATGAACTGTATCCTTTTATCAAGATTGATGTACAGCACCCCTTTCCCCGCGTCTATGCCACGCGCGAGGTTACAGGTGATGGTGCGCGTTATTTCGGCCCCTTCCGCAGTCGTCGCATCGTCGATCTGACGATTGAACTGGTGCAGAAGGTTTTTCCCATTCGCACCTGCACACGTTCGCTGCCCCCGCAGGCTAAGCCCTCGCAACCCTGTCTGCGTCTGCATCTCGGTCGCTGTCCCGCACCCTGTCTCGGTACCGCCGACGCTGAGGCGTATCGCAAGATGATTGAGGAGGTGTGCGCCTTTCTAGGCGGTGAGCGTGAAGACCTGATGGCTCGTCTGCGTCGCCAGATGTACGAGGCCGCGCAACAACTGAATTTCGAGCGTGCCGCCTGGTTCCGCGATGTCATTCGCAGCGCTGACGAGGTATTGATTGGTCAGCAACTGATTACCGGCGCGGTCGAGTCAAATAACCTGCTAATTGTCTACCCTTCGGCCTACGAGGGCTGCAACGAACTGTTCCTGATTCGACATGGACGCTTAGTGGAGCAGTGTTCTGTAGCACATGAGGTGAGGCAGATGCGTCGCGCGGTCTATGAATTGCTCGCAAAAGCGGCGGCATTGGGTGAGCCGCCGAGCATTGTGGGCAAGGCAGAGGTCGATCAGATCAACATTATCAGTCGCTGGATTCACCGCCATAGCGATGATCGTGCCTTCTTCCCTTTTCAGCAAGCGCTCACCGATGAAAGAGCCGCCCAACGCTTCTTTGACCATCTCTGGCAAGAGGTTGACGCGATCCGTTCCTTGCCATTTGATCTAAGCGAAGGCGAGGTGGATGAGTGCGACGAAGCGTAGGCGGCAAAGCCCCTGACCTTCCTATTCTTTGCGTCGTAGTAGTCCAGATACGCTATAATAGAGACGTTTTATAGTATGGGTGTGAAGTATCATGCCCATCGTGTTAATCGGCATCATAGAGAGGGCGACCATGTTATTATCTGACAAGCGTATTCTGGAGGAGTTGAAGCGCGGCAATATTGTGATTGAGCCGTTCGATGAACGTCACCTGGGGACGAATTCGTATGATTGCCGTCTGGGCGAATGGTATTTTCAGGGCGATGCCAATGTTGAGGTGATGCACCTGGATGATCCTGAAGAGATTCGTCGTTATTGGGGGCAGCCGCGACGGGCGCATAATACGATCTCGATACGCCCCGGCACGACTATTCTGGCGCATACGCAGGAGATCATCGGCGGGCACAATGGCTACTTAGGCAAGATGTACGCGCGTAGCACGGTGGCACGTTCGGGCCTCTCGGTCTGTCGTTGCGCTGGTGTTGGTGATGTCGGCTATATTAGCCGCTGGACAATGGAAATTAGCAATCATACGCAAACAACCATTGTCGTGCCGGTTGGCTTCCGCATCTGCCAGATCACCTTTGAGTATGTGGGCGAGACGCTGAAGGAATACAAAGGCAAGTACGGCAAGAAGCTCGATTGGACGCCGGAAGATATGCTGCCCAAACCGTATTTCGACTGGGATTACGATTTTTACCGCACCGACCGCGTGCGCAATGGCATCAAGAGCGAACAAGATTAGCAAGAGATGGAGTAGTATGGGTAGAGGACGCCTGATTTCATTTGAGGGTCTGGATGGTGCGGGTAAGACGACGCAGATGCATCTGCTAGAGCAATGGTTTATTGCACGGGCATTTCCCTATAGACGCACGCGCGAGCCAGGAGGAACGCCGCTTGGCAACGAGATTCGCCAGCTATTGCTTCACCGACCCGATCTAGAGATAACACCATTAGCCGAGGCGTTTTTATTTCAAGCGGACCGCGCGCAGCATTTCGCTAAGCTTGTACTGCCATCTCTTGCTGCTGGTATCCACGTCATTACAGATCGTTGCTTCGATTCTAGCGTTGCCTATCAAGGAGTTGCGCGCGATGTTGGCGCAGAATTAGTAGAACAACTCTCTCTGGTTGCCATGCAAGGCTACGTGCCTGATCTGACCATCCTGCTCGATCTCGACCCTGTACTGGTGCAGCAACGCACGCTTGAGAAGCGCTATGACGATGACACACGCGAGGAGCAAACCCGTTTTGATAAAGAGCGGGAAGAGTTTCATCACCGTTTACGTCAGGCATTCCTGGCGTTGGCGCATAAGCACCCTGAGCGTATAAAGATCATTGATGCCCTGAAAGCGCCGGAACAGATACATCGAGAAATCATTGCATTAGTGGAAGCCTTGTTAGTGTAGAGACTGATTTATCGTCTCCGTGTGGGCGGCGTCGGTTCCATTGGAAGACATTCGGCGTGTAGACGTGGTAAACGTGTTCCTATGGCGGAAATCTCTTTTCCCAATGCGGGTGTCGATTTATCCCGTTTTTAGAGTAGTTCCAGACGTTGTTTGCGTTTTTGCGCATCAAAATAGGTTGGATCAAGCTCCAGGGCGCGATTGACTGCTGCTAATGCCTCGTCTTTTTTGCCCAGAATGCCCAATACCCAGGCTTTACCGTCCCAGGCCGGAACGTAGTATGGGTTGAGCGCCAGGGCATGTTCGAAGTCTTGCAGCGCCTCTTCATAGCGAGCTAGCATGGCGAAACAGGTACCACGAATATACCATCCCTGCGCATTGGTAGCGTCTAAGGCGACGGCTCGCTCGGCTGCATGGAGCGCCTCGTGATAGCGGATAGCGTTCGAGAGGCGCTGGCTGTAGTCGCGCCAGAAAGCCGCCTGTTGCTGCTGTTGAACCTCGTCCATTATGATCCTTTCGTGGGATGAAAGAAACTGCTGCTTATTGCTCTATCAGTCTATTCACTATTTTACAGCTTTTGCGAATATTTGGAAAGCCCTGTGCAGGCTGGAATTGCGAAATTTGTGGCTGCCAACAGTGGCTTCTGTCGGCAAAACTGTGAATTGCAAATTCAAAGGTACTGTTTTCTAGCAATTTACCCCTCGCCCATGCGATAATAAGCGAAGGCTCTGTTCAGGCTCTTCTTTTGCTTGTAACTGTATGCTGTGCATGCTATACTTGCAACAATCAGGGAGAACTGGCTAGTTATCAGGAAGCAGGGGCTATTTTCGATGGAATCTCGGAACCTCTCTCAACCGACCGGGACTTCACCGGGTTTGAGAGGCCAGGGGGGTAATGAGGCGCAGATAGAGCGACTCTCAGTGAATGAACTGGCTCGGTGCTGTGCAGAAGAAACGAATAAGTTTCTCAAGCAAAATGTCTCGAATGACCGCTATTGCCTTGAGCTGTTTCGGCGTGCCATTGTGAAACGCGATGAGGATGCCTGGGCCTGTATCTACCAGCAGTATGCGCCGCTGGTCTTAACCTGGGTCACGCAACATCAAAGCGCTGCCACAGTCTTGGGACAGGATGGTAGTGGACCACTTGTCAACGCGGCGTTCGCGAAGTTCTCTCAGGCTCTCACTCCCGCCAAGATGCAGAATTTTGATTCGCTGGCTGCTATATTGAAATATTTGAAGATGTGTGTGCATAGTGTTGTCGCCGACGAGGTGCGGGCACGGCAGGCGCGCCAGTACGAAGAGACGCTGGAGTTGATGGAACACGAACCTGCCTCCGATGATCCTGCCGATGATGTCGTTGCCAGTATTTCAGCTCAAAGCTTGTGGCAGGTGATTCAAGAGGAACTCAATAGCGAAGACGAACGGGTACTCATTTATCTTGCATACGTTCAGGGTATGAAGCCCAGTGAGATCAGCAATCAACATCGCAAACTTTTTCCCACCGTTGATGATGTCTATCGCATCAAACGCAACGTGCTGGAGCGTCTACGCCGCAATCGGCGTTTGCAGATGATCTTTCGGCACCGGTATCCATAGAAGATCAGGACAAATAGTATACAGGTAGGCGAGCCAGGAGCAACGCGAAACGGCTCCTAAACCGAAAAAGCCAGGAGATTGCGTTTATTGAGAATGAAAAGACAGGGCAACTCTTAGCAAGGCGTCGTTGCTTGACGACCTGGGGAGAATCGGCGGCAACCGGCCCGGCATGAGGCTCTCACCCAGAGGAAGGGCTAGAGCTTCGGAGTTGTGTACGTCTCTGGTATCGTGCCAGGCACTTGAAGGGTTTGCATAACGCGAATGGTCAGGTGCTGAGAGCGATACTCAAGCAGGTGATCAGTGGTCTGGTTATGCTAAACGTGGTTGTACATCGGTGTGTAAGAAATGTCCACGTAGCGCGGTGCGTCGCCTGTCTACGTATTATCAGTGCTGAACCTGTATCCTATAATTGAAGGAAACTCTTATGGAGTGTATTGAACCAGGAGCCATTCGTGATGAGGAGCTACTTGCCTATCTAGGGGGAGAGAGGGTTCGACCGGCGGTACTCCAGCACCTGGCAAGCTGCCAGTATTGCTCGGCACAACTGGCTGCTTATCAACGAATGGATCACAGGCTAAAACAAAATCTTTACCGATGGAACTGCCCGCCGAGTCAACAGTTGGGTGAGTATCAGTTAGGCTTGCTCAGTCCGCAGGAGGCAGCAGAAGTGCAGAACCACCTGGCCTCCTGCCCGCTCTGTATGGCCGAGCTGACTGCGCTGGCAACCTTTCTTGCTAATGACCCCATGCTGGTAGAGTCGCCCATGCCCCAGGTACGTGTAGCAGTGCGCCCTGCTGGCAACAATCACCATTCGGTGCAAGAAGTGAAACGGGCTATCGATCAGGCACGTGAGCAGGTGCAGGCGGGTGTACGTCGCATCATTGCCACCCTCGTGCCGCCGCAGCCGCGTCTGGCTTTTCAGCGCGATGTGGCCTCAGAGAAGCTAGCATGGCCGCGTCGCTATGTGGCTGAAGACATGAATATCTCGTTGCAAGTAGAGAGTGAGTTGGGGCGCAAGGATGGTG